>Ga0207671_10000158_pt1 | contig 105476 bp, 98 predicted proteins | sample KBSC24metaG_FD_184352 | JGI IMG/M metagenome (GOLD analysis project Ga0207671, IMG submission 184352) | Corn rhizosphere microbial communities from Kellogg Biological Station, Michigan, USA - KBS C2-4 metaG (SPAdes) (version 2) | ecosystem: Host-associated > Plants > Roots > Rhizosphere > Soil...
TGCCAACCTGCCAGACACCACGCGATTCCTCTTCCTGATAGGCGAGGACGCCCGGCGGGGAGATGGTGTTGATCCAGCTCTTGGCCTGTTCGATCGCCGCCACGGCCTTCGGGTTGTTGATCGAGATCGAGCCATCGGCCTCGACGATCGTGCCGCCGCCATAAGACTTGACCCATTCGAGGGCGTCGCAGGTCAGGCCTTCATAGGCGTTGCCCTGGAACACGAAGCCCCACATATCCTTGTTGCCGGCGGCGCGTTCGCCGTCCTGGATCAGCTTGGCTTCGGTCGCGAGCTGGTCCCAGGTGGTCGGAACCGGCTGCTTGTACTTATCCAGCAGATCCTTGCGGTAATAGAGCAAGCCCGCATCGGTAAAGGCCGGGATGGCGACGAGCTTGCCGTTCACCGTCTGGCTGTCGATGATCGATTTGAAGTGATCGCCCACCACGCCCTTGGCGGCGTCGGTCAGGTCGACGAACTGGTCGGCGAGCTGCGGCGCCCAGATCACGTCGGTCTGGTAGACGTCGATGTCGCTGTTGCCGGCCGCCAGCCACAGCTTGTACTGGGCAAACTGGTCGGTGGTCGATGACGGCATCGGCACGATGGTGACGGTGTCGCCGGTCGCAGCGGTGAATTTCTTGAATTCCTGCGCGTAGAAATTGAGGTCGTCGCCGGTCGAACCGGACACGAAGTGGAGGTCGACCGCCAGGGCGGCCGGCGCGGCGAACGAGCCGGCCGTCAGCAGCGCCGCGCCTGAAAGCAGCCCCGCCATCATCAGATTAAGCTTCATGAAATGCCTCCCGAAAGGACTTTGTTGTGGAACGGGAGGTATGGGCTCACGACGCCCGAACAGGCGCCTTCACCCTAACGATGTCCTCCCTGCAAAACGATCTGGAAGATGGCTCTTGACGCCCTCTCCCAAAGCGCTTTGAGGGCGAAGCTATCCAGAGCGGTAAACCCGAGTCAAGGGGCTTTGCGGATTGGACAAATCGTGAGGCACGTTACCGGCGGATTATTGTGATTGATATCAATCACTTAATTTTGGTACTGCAGACCGACGCCCCTCTGGACGGCGTTGCAAGGCCGCAGAAGCCCTCTTGGCTGGCGCTCAAATTCGAGTAATGTCCGCCGCTTAACGAGCGGATTTGATACCGCTTTGGTAGGGGGGACCCAGGATTGCCGATGGGCCTCAAAGAACTGGCGAGGCAGCTCGGACTGTCGCAGACGACGGTCAGCCGGGCGCTCAATGGCTATCCGGAAGTCAGCGAGGCGACCCGCGAACGGGTCAATGAGGCGGCTGGGCGGCTCGGCTATCGGCCAAACGCCAATGCCATCCGCCTCGCCACTGGCCGTGTCGGCGCCATCGGGGTGGCGCTACCGCTGGAGCGGAGCCTGCATTTCGGTCCGCACACCGCCGAGTTCCTGTCGGGGATCGGCGAGCGCCTGGCGCAAAACGACATCGACATCCTGGTGACGCCGATCGACGCCGACGACGAAGTGCCGGTCTATCGGCGTCTCGCCGCCAGCAAGCGCGTCGACGTGGTTGTGCTCTCGGCGCCGACGCCCAATGATGCCCGGATAAAGGTCCTCTCCGAACTCGGCATGCCCTTCATCCTGCATGGCCGTACCGAAATCCCCACCCCGCATGCCTGGCTCGACATCGACAACGAGGGCGCGTTTCATCGGGCGACCAGCCACTTGCTGGATCTCGGCCATCGCCGCATCGCCATGGTCAACGGTCCGGGCGACCAGACATTCGCCATCCATCGCGAAAAGGGATTCCGCGAGGCGCAGATCGAGCGCGGCATCACGCCTGATCCGCATCTCATCGCGGCCGGCCGCTTCACCGATGAAATCGGCTTCCGCCATGCGCAGAATTTTCTCGACCAGAAAGACCGGCCAACAGCGATCCTCGCGGGCTCGATGATGACGGCGCTCGGCGTGTTCCGGGCCATCCGCGCCGCGGGGCTCGAACTGGGCAAGGACGTGTCGATGATCACCCACGACGACGTCTTCCCCTACCTCAACGCCGACAACATGGTGCCGTCCATGTCGACGACGCGCTCGTCGATCCGCGCGGCCGGCTTTCGCATCGGCGAACTGGCGCTGCAGATGCTGGCCGGCAAACCGATCGACGACATCCACGAACTCTGGCCCGTGGAGCTGGTGCTGCGGCAAAGCAGCGGGCCGCCGCCGGCATAGGACGAAGCGCCGAGCCTCTTCGACGCCCGGGTTACCCTACCACCGCGTCCACTTCGATCTCGATCAGCCAGTCCGGATCGACGAAGGCGACGACCTGCATCACCGTCGTTACCGGCCGGATGGTCGAGAACAGCTCGGCGTGCGCCTTGGAGGCGTCGTTCCAGAGCGCCATGTCGGTTAGCAGCACGCGGGTCCGGATCACGTCTTCGAAGCCGGCGCCGGCTTCGGCCAGAGCGTTGCCGATGATTTCGAAACAGCGCCTTGCCTGACCGTAGACATCGCCCTTGGAGGCAGTTCCACCGCCGATAGCAATGGGAGCCGTGCCACCGACGCTGATGATGTTGCCGACACGCACAGCGCGCGAAAAGCCGATGATTGGCTCGAGATAGGAGCCGGAAGAGATCAACTGGCGGTCGCCCATGTTTGCTCCGGGATCAGCGTTAGCCCAGCGTCTCGCGAAGGAAGGCGAGCACCTTTTCCCGCATCGCCGGCGTCTCCTGATGCTTGACGCCCGGCTCGACGTAAACCGTCAGCGCCTCGGGATGGCCGGCGGCGCGGTAGGCAGCTTCCGTCTCGCCACTTGCTTTGGCCACCGCCGACGACGGGGTCAGCTCGTCCGCCTCACCGAGGCAGATCAGTTGCGGCCTTGGCGCGATCGCGCCGCAGATTTCGCCGACCGAGGTTTCAGCGAGAAGGCCGGGGATCGTCATGTAGTGACCGTGCCCGTCATGGGCGCCGAGATCGATCATGATGTCGTAATCGGCAAAGCAGCAGAGGTGGGCGACCGCTTTGATCCGGTCGTCGAGGGCAGCGAGCATAAAGCCGTGTGTGCAGCCCATCGACATGCCGAAACCGCCGATGCGGGCGGGGTCAACGTCGGACCGGGCCGCTAGATAGCTCAGTGCGCCACTGAGTTCGGACAGCATCTGGCCCATCAGCACCTTGCCGCGCCAGAGCAGCGCCTTGCTGAGGGCGCTTTCGGTAACCGTTGCCCGCGTGCCGAACAGCGGCATTTCGATCACCAGCGTTACATAGCCTGCGCGGGCGAAGACGGGACCGAGCGGCCCGATGTAGTCATGGCCGTTGAGCAGCTCATCGGCGCCGACTTCGTATTTGCCGCCATGCGAGTGCATGTAAAGCAGGGCGGGGTGGCGGCGCGTGTCGTCGGCAGGCCGGGCGATGAAGCCGCGAATGGTCTCGCCGTTCTCCACCTTGAGCAGCAGTTTTTCGACAACATAGCCATCGCGCCGCTCGATCTCACGCGACACTTCGGTCAGGGCGCCCTGTGGCCCTGCGTGGAGCAGCTCCCAAAATCTCTCGCGCGAAAAAGCCATTGGTGCTGCTCCCGGTTTTTTGCCATGACGGTAGAGTGGATTGCCGAGGGAGAAAAGCATGATCCGGCATTGCGTCTTCGTGAAATTCGACCTCGATTTCAGCCGCGCGCAACGCGACGCGATTTACGCCGACCTTGAGGCCCTGAGGACGAAGATTCCCGGCATGCGGCATGTCGAGGCAGGCGAAAACGTCAGCCCGGAAGGGCTCAGCAAAGGTTTTGACGAAGGCTTCTTCGTCGATTTCGACAGCGCGGCCGTCCGCGACGCTTATCTCGTCCACCCCGACCATCAGGCCATCGGCGGCCGCATCGTCGCCGCGGCGCAGGGCGGCACAGCCGGCATCATCGTCTTCGACTTCGACCTGCTTGGCTGAGGTCGTTCGCCTTTCCGACGCCGCCGCTATCGAGCCCGCTGTCCTCCGATCGGAGGATGCATGTTGGGGCCAACGAGCCCATTTCGCGGGAAGCTGGAACACGTCTGCCAAACCTCACGTTGTTGTCTGAACCACCAAAATTTTCGTTGCAATTTCAACCGAACGGGCGCGAAGTCGCCGCGTTGTCATAAAACTGTCACATGCGGGGTGCGCAGTCCTATCAAAGGCTTGAACTGAATGAATTTTTACCAGGTCCTGCTGCACCTCGCCGGCGCAGTGATTTTGCTGCTCTGGGCGGTGCGGATGGTACGCACCGGCGTCGAACGGTCATATGAGCCGGTTTTTCGGCGCGCCCTGAAGGATAGCAAGCGCGGCTGGCTTCGGGCCGCGGCCATAGGTGGCGGCGTCGCTGCGGTGCTGCAGAGTTCAACGGCCGTTGGCGTGCTGGCGGCAGGTTTTGCCGGTAGCGGCGTGCTCGCGGTTTCAACTGGCATCGCTATGCTGCTCGGCGCGGATGTTGGCTCGGCTGCTGTGGTGCAGGTGCTGACCATCAACCTGACCTGGATCGCACCGGTGCTGCTGATCGCCGGCGGCGCGCTGTTCTTCAAGGGCCAGAGCCGCAACCAGAAGCAGATGGGCCGCGTGCTGATCGGCGTTGCATTGATCTTCATTTCGCTGAGCATGATCAGCGATGCGACGGTGCCGCTGCGCGACAACCCGATGCTGCCCGCCGTGGTGTCCTACCTTCGCGGCGATTTTGTCACCGCTTTCCTGATCGGGGCGGCGTTTACCTGGCTGGTGCATTCGAGCGTCGCTTCGGTGCTGCTCATCGTCACGCTCGCGGCGCAAGGCCTGATCCCGGCCGAACTCGGCGTGTCCCTGGTGCTCGGCGCCAATCTCGGCGGCGCGCTGATCCCGGTCGGGCTGACTCGCACCGGCTTCGTCGAGGCGAAGCGCATCGCCATTGGCCATTTTGCCCTGCGCGGCTCAGGTGCCGTCATCATGGCGCTGATCGTCCGCTTCGTCCCGCTGCCGCTCGACCTCCTGGGCAGCACGCCACGGATGATCGTCAACCTGCATCTGCTGCTCAACGTCCTCAATCTCGTGGTGGCGCTGCCGCTTTGCGGCAAGGTCGAGGCGCTCGTTGCGCGCTACGTCAAGCCGCCGGCCCAGCCGGAGCAGCGGCCGGCGCCGGTCAGTGCTCTCGACCAGAACGTTATCGGCATCCCCGGTCTCGCCCTCGCCAGCGCCACGCGCGAACTGTTGAGCATGGCGGGCATCGTCGAGATCATGCTGGCGCCGATCATGGAGCTCTACGAAACCGGCGACCGTGAAAAGATCCGCCAGCTCCGGCAACTCGAACGCGAGGTCGATCAGGCGCACTCGGCGATAAAGCTCTACCTCGCCCGGATCTCCTACAAGGACGCCGATGTGGAAGATGCCCGGCGCGGCGAGGAGCTGTCGCGATTCGCCATCAACCTCGAATATGTGGGCGACCTCATCGCCAAAACCCTGGTCCATCTCGCCGAAGTGCGGCGCGACAAGAGCCTCAGCTTTTCCAAGGAAGGCTGGGAGGAGCTTTGCGATCTCCACCACCGGGTGATGGCAAATATGCAGCTCGCCCTCAATGTGCTGGTGTCGAAGGATCGGGAATCGGCGCGCCAACTGCTCGAGGAAAAGGACCAGATGCGCACGGCCGAACGCCTGAGCTATGGCCAGCATTTGAAGCGCCTGCAGACGGGCACCCAGCACAGCATCGAAACCAGCGATATCCACCTCGAAACGGTCAGGGCGCTCAAGACGATCAACTCGCTGCTCGCCAGCGTCGCCTACCCGATTCTCAGCGAAACCGGCGACCTGCTCGACAGCCGGCTGGCGCAGATCGCCCGCTCGGCCTAAGGGCTTCGCCCACCTAAGACCAGTCCAGCCGAATGGCTGGTGGTTGGCATTTGCCCAACCGGTGAGCTTGCGCCCGGCACGACAAAAGCCCTAGAACTGCCGCGACGGCCAGAGGCCGCTTTTTCGGGGCGTGGTTCCATGATCACTCGGCAGGATCCGCAAAGCCGCAGGCTGGATGACGCGGCGCGCGCCGGCTGGCTCTACTATGTTGCCCATAACAACCAGGAAGAAATCGCCCAAAAACTTGGTGTGTCGCGGCAAACGGCGCAACGGCTGGTGTCGCTCTCGGTCTCCGAGGGACTGATCAAGGTTCGGCTCGATCATCCGATCGCCCGCTGCCTCGAACTGGCCGCCGCGCTCAAATCGCGCTATGCGCTCGACCTGATCGAGGTGGTGCCGTCGGACCCGCAATCGCAGTCGACGACGACCGGCATCGCCGAAGCGGCAGCCGCCGAGATCGAACGGCGGCTGCGCTCCGAAAAGCCGATCGTCATGGCTATCGGCACCGGCCGTACGCTCAAGGCCGCGATCGAGCAACTGACCCCGATGGAGTGTCCGCAGCACAAAATCGTCTCGCTGACCGGCTCGATTTCGCCCGACGGCTCCGCTGCCTTCTACAACGTGATTTTTAACATCGCCGACATGGTCAAGGCCCGTAGCTTCCCGATGCCGCTGCCGGTCATTGCCCCCACCCCCCGAGAGCGGCAACTGCTGCTCGCCCAGCCGCTCATCGAGGAAACGATCGCTCTGGCGTCGCGCGCCGATATCACGTTCATCGGTATCGGCGATCTCGGTCCCGAGGCGCCGCTCTATCTCGACGGCTTTATCACCAAAGCCGAACTGGTGGCGCTGCAGAAGGCAGGCGGCGTTACCGAGATTGTCGGCTGGGCCTATGACGCCGACGGCAAGCTGATCGACGGCCTCACCAATGACCGGGTGATGAGCGCGCCTTTGCCCTCCCGCGAGCGGTCGCTGGTCGTAGCATTAGCCAAGGGCGATAAGAAATTGCCCGGCATCAAAGCCGCGCTTAGCCGCCGGCTGATCAATGGGCTCATCACCGACGAGCTGACCGCCGAAAAGCTTCTTCGCGCCCGCTAAGCCTCGAAATCCATTCATTTTTAGCGACTTTTGACCCGAAATCTGACGCACGTGCGTCAAACTTCGCGCACAGCCTGCGCTTGACTTCGGCAAAAAAACTATTGAGAATTTGCCCATCACCAAAGCAATTGCTCGCTTTGGATGTTGGGAGGACATCAATGAAACTTACCCCGATTATGCTGGGCGCGCTGACGGTTGCGCTGCTCTCCGGCTCGGCGCTCGCCGCGTCGACCCTGACGATCGCCACGGTGAACAATGGCGACATGATCCGCATGCAGAAGCTGACTGACGACTTCAGCGCCAAGAACCCGGACATCAAGCTGCAGTGGGTGACGCTCGAAGAAAACGTGCTGCGCCAGAAGGTCACGACCGATATCGCCACCAAGGGTGGCCAGTACGACATCGTCACCATCGGCAACTACGAAGTGCCGATCTGGGCCAAGCAGGGCTGGCTCGCCCCGCTCGCCGACCTCGGCGCCGATTACAACGAGGCCGACCTGATCCCGGCGATTAAGGACTCGGTCTCCTACGACGGCAAGCTCTACGCCTCGCCCTTCTACGGCGAGAGCTGGATGATGATGTATCGCAAGGATTTGCTCGACAAGGCCGGGATGACCCTGCCCGACAAGCCGACCTGGGATTGGGTGAAGCAGTTCGCCGACAAAGTCACCGACAAGTCGACTGGCGTTAACGGCGTCTGCCTCCGCGGCAAGGCCGGCTGGGGCGAGAACATGGCGTTCATCACCGCCCTCGCCAATTCCTTTGGCGCGCGCTGGTTCGACGAAAAGTGGGTGCCCCAGTTCGACTCGCCCGAGTGGAAAGCTGCGCTCAACTACTACATCGACCTGATGAAGTCAGACGGTCCGGCCGGTGCTTCGTCCAACGGCTTCAACGAAAACCTGGCGCTGTTCCAGCAGGGCAAGTGCGGCGTCTGGATCGACGCCACATCGGCCGGCTCGTTCGTGCTCGATCCGAAGGCCTCCAAGGTTGCCGATCAGGTCGGCTTCTCGACGGCTCCGACCGCCGGCCTCGGCGATCCGGGCAACTGGCTCTGGGCGTGGTCGCTGGCGGTGCCGGCGAGCTCGACCAAGACCGCCGACGCCGAAAAGTTCATCTCCTGGGCGACCGACAAGGCGTACACCGAGCTCGTCGCTAGCAAGGAAGGCTGGGCCAATGTCCCGCCGGGCACCCGGTTGTCGCTCTACAACAATCCTGAGTACCAGAAGGCCGCAGCCTTTGCCGCGGTGACACAGAAGGCGATGGGCGAAGCCAATACGCAAAAGCCGACCGTCAAGCCGGTGCCCTATACGGGTGGACAGTTCGTCGCGATCCCTGAATTCCAGGGTCTCGGCGAAACCGTCGGCCAGATCTTCTCGGCGGCGCTCGCCGGGCAGATGACGGCAGATCAGGCATTGGCGCAGGCCCAGCAGGTCGCGACCCGCACCATGACCAAGGCCGGCTACATCAAGTAAGATTCCCCCCGAAGCGAGGCTGCCCGGGATTTCGGTTCCGGGCAGCCGAAGGGGGGCAAAAGGCGGACGTCGCCCGGCTGGACGAGGCAAAAGCCCACGGCATGCGACGAAGGGGAGGGGATAATTGGCGACCCGCAATACTAGCGCCCTGGCGCGCGCGATGCTCACACCGTCGATCGTCATCCTGTTCATCTGGATGATCGTGCCGCTGGTGCTGACGCTCTGGTACTCGTTCCAGACCTATAACCTCCTCAATCCGATCAACAACGGCTTTGCCGGCTGGTCGAACTACTTCTATTTCGTCACCGATCCCTCGTTCCTCCAGGCCTTCGCCAACACGCTGATCCTCGTGGTGTCGGTGCTGGTGATCACGGTGGTCGGCGGCATTCTCCTAGGCCTCCTGATGGATCAGCCGATTTTTGGGCAGGGGATCGTCCGCATCCTCGTCATCTCGCCGTTCTTCATCATGCCGACCGTCGCGGCGCTGGTGTGGAAGAACATGCTGATGCACCCGGCCTATGGCGTCTTCGCCTGGATCACCATCCAGATCGGGAACTTCATCGGCTTTTTCATTCACGGCTTTAGCCTGCAGCCGGTCGACTGGCTCGCCAACTATCCGATGCTGTCGGTGATCATGATCGTGTCGTGGGAATGGCTGCCGTTCGCGGCGCTGATCCTCTTGACCGCGCTGCAATCGCTCGATGAGGACCAGAAGGAAGCTGCCGGCATGGACGGCGCCAACTTCTTCCGGCTGTTCTACTACATCATCCTGCCGCACCTCGCCCGGGCGATCACCGTGGTGATCTTGATCGAGACGATCTTTTTGCTCGGCGTGTTCGCGGAAATTTTGGTCACCACAGGCGGCGGACCGGGCTACGCGTCCACCAACATCGCCTACCTCGTCTACAACGTCGCGCTGCTGCAATACGACGTGGGCGGGGCTTCGGCCGGTGGCGTGATCGCGGTGATTTTGGCCAACATCGTCGCCTTTTTCCTCGTGCGAATCGTGGGGAAGAACCTCGATGCGTGAGATGGTCATAGCGACGCTGAGTTCGCGGCTCACCCCTCATCCTGCGCTCCGCGCCACCTTCTCCCGCAAGGGGAGAAGGGAATATGGGGCGCAGCCCAGCCACGACTTCCCTCTCCCCTTGCGGGAGAGGGTCCGGCAGGGAGTGAGGGGTACGCCCCACACTCATCACCAGTTGGGGGAACACTGACATGGCGCGCACCGTATCGACATCGACGAAGTGGGCCTGGACGGTCCTCGCCTGGATCGTGGCGCTCATCATCTTCTTCCCGATCCTCTGGACCATCCTCACCGCTTTCAAGACCGAGGGCGACGCGATCCTCTTTCCGCCGGCGTTCTTTCCGCCGCACTGGACGCTCGAGAATTTCTTCGAGGTGCAGTCGCGCTCCGACTACTTCCGCCACTTCTTCAATTCGGTCGTGATCTCCGTCGGCTCGACGGTCCTCTGCCTCATCGTCGCGGTGCCCGCGGCCTGGTCGATGGCGTTCTCGCCGACCAAGCGCACAAAGGACATTCTGATGTGGATGCTCTCGACCAAGATGATGCCGGCGGTCGGCGTGCTGGTCCCGATCTACCTGATCTTCAAGAGCCTCAACCTGCTCGACAACCTGTTCGGCCTGACGGTGATCCTGGCGCTGATCGACCTGCCGATCGTGATCTGGATGCTCTACACCTACTTCAAGGAAATCCCGGTCGACATCCTCGAAGCCTGCCGCATGGATGGCGCAGTGCTCTGGAAAGAGATCGTCTATGTGCTGCTGCCGATGGCGGTGCCCGGTATCGCCTCGACCATGCTGCTCAACATCATCCTCGCCTGGAATGAGGCGTTCTGGACGCTGAACCTGACGGCCGCGAATGCCGCGCCGCTCACCGCCTTCATCGCTTCCTACTCAAGTCCCGAAGGCTTGTTCTGGGCAAAGCTTTCGGCGGCTTCGACTCTCGCCATCGCGCCGATCCTCTTGCTCGGCTGGTTCAGCCAGAAGCAACTGGTGCGCGGTTTGACCTTCGGCGCCGTGAAATAAGGGGAACATCATGGGCTCGATCGCGCTCGAAAACGTCACCAAGAGTTTTGGCGCTCATACCGTCATCCCGCCGATCAATCTCAAGATCGAGGATGGCCAGTTCGTGGTCTTTGTCGGTCCCTCCGGCTGCGGGAAATCGACCCTGCTGCGATTGATCGCCGGCCTCGAAGATACCTCGAGCGGCGTGATCAGGCTGGATGGCGCCGACATGACGGACTCGATTCCCGCCAAGCGCCAGCTCTCGATGGTGTTCCAGTCCTATGCGCTTTATCCGCATATGAGCGTCTATAACAACATCGCCTTCCCGCTGAAGATGGCCAACGTCGACAAGGCGACGATCGACGCCAAGGTCAAGGACGCCGCGCGGGTCTTGAACCTCACCGACTATCTCGATCGCCGGCCGCGCATGCTCTCGGGCGGTCAGCGCCAGCGCGTCGCCATCGGCCGAGCGATCGTGCGCCAGCCAAAAGCGTTCCTCTTCGATGAGCCGTTGTCGAACCTCGACGCCGCCCTGCGCGTAAACATGCGGCTCGAGATTTCCGAGCTGCACCAGCAGCTCAAGACCACCATGATCTACGTGACGCACGATCAGGTCGAGGCCATGACCATGGCCGACAAAATCGTCGTGCTCAACGCCGGCCACATCGAACAGTATGGCACGCCGATGGAGCTTTACCGCACCCCGGCCAACCGCTTCGTCGCGGGTTTTATTGGCTCGCCCAAGATGAACTTCGTCGACGGCCCCGAGGCCGCAAAGTTCAACGCCAACTCGATCGGCGTCCGGCCGGAGCATTTGCATGTCACGAAGGATAAGGGGACGTGGAAGGGGACGGTCGCCGTTGCCGAACATCTCGGTTCCGATACCTTCATTTACGCAAATGTCGAAGGGCTTGGCCTGATGACGATCCGTGAAGAGGGTGAGGAAGAACTCAATCCGGGCGATGCGATCTGGCTGACGCCCGACCCGGCCCGCATCTATCGCTTCGACAAGGCGGGCGTCGCCGTAAATTAGTGTTGGCGCGCGGGATCAGCGCGCGCTAACCCTCCGGCGCCGAAAGGGACCAGACTATGACCACAAAACTTTCAGCCGGTACGCTTTCCGAAGTTGCCAAGACCGCCGGTATTCCCGCTTACAAGGCGAGTGACCTCAAGGCCGGCATCGTGCATTTCGGTGTCGGCAATTTCCACCGCGCGCATCAGGCGGTCTATCTCGACGCGCTGTTCAACCAGGGCGAGAGCCGCGATTGGGCGCTGGTCGGCGCCGGCGTGCGCGACACCGACGAGGCAATGCGCCAGAAACTTATGGCGCAGAACTGGCTGACGACGGTGGTCGAGCAGGAGGCGAACCTCTCAACCGCGCACGTGACCGGCGCGATGATCGACTACCTGAAGCCGGGCGACACCGCGGCGATCATCAACCGGCTGGCCGATCCGACGATCCGTATCGTCTCGCTGACCATCACCGAGGGCGGCTACTACATCGATCCGGCGACGCAGGCGTTCAATCCGCACCATCCCGACATCGCCTATGACGCCGAGCATTTCGATGCGCCCAAAACCGTGTTCGGGCTGATCCTCGCCGGCCTTAAGCGCCGCCGCGATGTGGGCATTGCGCCCTTCACCGTGATGAGCTGCGACAACATCCCGGGCAACGGCCACGTGACGCAGAATGCCGTCATCGGCCTCGCCAACCTGATCTATCCGGAGCTTGCCCACTGGGTGAAAGCCAACGTGGCCTTCCCCAACGGCATGGTGGACCGGATCACGCCGGCGACGTCGGACCGTGAGCGGAAACTGCTCGCTGACAATTTTGGCATCGACGACGCCTGGCCGGTGTTTTGCGAAGAATTCAAGCAATGGGTGGTCGAGGATCACTTTCCGAACGGCCGTCCGGCGCTCGAAAAAGTCGGCGTCCAGTTCGTGGAGGATGTCGCTCCGTTTGAGCTGATGAAGATCCGCATCCTCAACGGCGGCCACGCGACCATCGCCTATCCGGCCGGTCTCATGGACATCCACTTCGTGCACGAGGCGATGGAGAACGACCTCGTCCGGCGCTTTCTCCACAAGGTCGAGCACGACGAGATCATCCCCATCGTGCCGCCGGTGCCAGATACCGACCTTGAAGACTACTACCAACTCATCGACCGGCGCTTCGCCAATCCGAAAATCGGCGACACCATTACGCGCCTCTGCCTGGATGGCTCCAACCGCCAGCCGAAATTTATCCTGCCGTCGGCCCGCGACCGGCTGGCGCAGGGTGGTAGCGTTACCGGCCTCGCGCTCGTTTCGGCGCTATGGTGCCGCTATTGCTATGGCGAAACCGACAGCGGCAAGCCGATCGCCCCCAACGACCCGGATTGGGACCGCCTCACCACGCAGGCCAAAAAGGCCAAGGACAATCCCAAAGCCTGGCTCGAAATGGGCGATATCTTTGGCGATCTCGCACAGAACCCGACTTACGTTGCGGCATTCACTGCGGCGCTTAGCAACCTCTGGAGCGAAGGTACTCCGGCGACGCTGATGCGCTACCTCGAAGGGCGTTTCTAGTCAGCGCCAAACGCCCCATGGCCACCCTTCGACAACTCAGGTTAGGGTGAAGCCGGGAGGGCAGCGCGTATGAAACTCAGCGGAAAAGTCGCCGTCGTTACTGGCGGGGCGCGCGGCATCGGCGCGGCGATCTGCCGCCGTTATGCCGCCGAGGGCGCCCGCGTGGTCGTCGCCGATCGGCGCGAAGATGAGGGCGCGGCACTGGCCGCAGAACTCGGTGGCGGCGCACTTAGCGTGCCGATCGACGTCGCGAAAATGGATTCGATCGCCGCAATGGTCGACGCGGTCGTAACGAAAGCGGGCGGCGTCGACATTTTGGTCAATAACGCCGCGACCTTCGATCTGATGCCGTTCCTCGATATCACCGAGCAGAGTTTTGACACCGTCTTTGCCGTCAACGTGAAGGGCATGCTGTTCACGCTGCAGGCCGTGGCGCGCCAGATGGTGAAACAGGGTCGCGGCGGCAAAGTCATAAACATGTCGAGCCAGGCCGGGCGGCGCGGCGAAGCGCTGGTGGCCGTCTACTGCGCCAGCAAGGCCGCGGTCATCAGTCTCACGCAATCAGCCGGGCTGGCGCTCGCCGAGCACAAGATCAACGTCAACGGCATCGCGCCCGGCGTCATCGACACGGCGATGTGGGACCACGTCGACGAACTGTTCGCCAGATACGAAAATCGCCCGATCGGCGAGAAGAAGCGCCTCGTCGGCAAAGCGGTGCCGGCCGGCCGCATGGGCGTCCCCGACGACCTGACCGGCGCCGCGGTTTTCCTTGCCTCGGCGGATTCCGACTACATCCTCGCCCAGACGCTCAACGTCGACGGCGGCAACTGGATGAGCTGACCGCGCGGTGGCCGTCTCCCTCATCATCTTCGATTGCGATGGCGTGCTCGTCGACAGCGAGCCGCTCGCCATGCGGGTGCTGCTCGAAACCATCGCTGCCGAGGGCGTCGAGATCGATCCCGATATTGCGTTCCGCGATTTTCTCGGCCGCAGCCTCACCACCATCATCGCCAATCTCAACGCCGCCTATGGCCTCCACCTCACCGACGACGCCCTCGCGCGAATGCGGGCCAATCTCTATGCCGCCTTTACCCGCGACCTGAAGCCGATGGCCGGGCTGATCGACGCGCTGGCGGAGATCAAGGTGCCGGTCTGCGTCGCCTCGTCGAGCCAGATGGAGCGCATCCGCGTCAGCCTGAGCGTCACGGGCCTGATCGACCGGTTCGAGCCGGCGATCTTTTCGGCCTCGATGGTTGAGCGCGGCAAGCCGGCGCCCGATCTTTTCCTCCATGCGGCGAGTACGATGGGGGTCGATCCGAGCGAATGCCTGGTGATCGAAGACAGCCCGGCCGGCATCATCGCTGCAAAAGCCGCCGGGATGCGGGTTTTTGCTTTCCTCGGCGGCGGGCATATCGGCCCAAGCGGGCTAAGGGCCGAGATCGAGGGTCTCAACCCAACCCTTGCCTTCGACGACATGCACGATCTGCCGCGTCTCGTTGAAGACGCGGCGAGGGAGAGGGGCAGGATGGGAGACCTGCTGGCCGCCGTTGATGTCGGCACGAGCAGCGCGCGCGCCGGCGTGTTCACCGCCACCGGCCGGCTGCTCGGCCGCGCCGAACACCCCATCCTCATGCGCCGCCGCAGCGCCAACGAGGCTGAGCACGATTCCGAGGACATTTGGGCCGCGGTGGGTAAAGCCGTGCGCGGCGCGATAGCGGCCGCTGGTGCGCAGCCCAAGGATGTCGTTGCCATCGGCTTTGACGCCACTTGTTCGCTGGTCGTCCGGGGGCAAGAGGGGGAGCAGGTGCCCGTTGCGCCGGATGGCGAGGCGCGCTGGGACACCATCACCTGGTTCGACCACCGCGCGATGAGCGAAGCTGCGGAATGCACGTCAACCGGCGACAAGGTGCTTCAGCACGTCGGCGGCGTGATGTCGCCGGAGATGCAGATTCCAAAACTGATGTGGCTGAAGCGTCGCGTGCCGGCAAGCTGGGCGGCGATGGGCAGGGCATTCGACCTCGCCGATTTTCTGACGTTTCGGGCTACGGGATCGAACGCCCGCTCGCAATCGACGCTCGCCTGCAAGTGGCAATGGGGGGCGGGAAGCCCAGGATGGCCAGGGGCCTTTTTCGACAAAGTTGGCATCAGTGACTTGAACGAGCGCGCCGGCTTGCCCGAGGCGGCAACGCCTCCCGGCACCGATCTCGGGCTGCTGACTTCTGCCGCCGCTGCCGAGCTTGGCCTCACGATCCGGGCGCGGGTGGCCGCCGCCCTGATCGATGCCCACGCCGCTGCCCTCGGCATGCTCGGCGCGGCGGCGCAGCAGCCGGGTGAGCTGGACAACCACCTCTGCCTCGTCGCGGGCACCTCCAATTCGGTGATGGCGCAGTCTCCCGACATGCGGCCGATCGCCGCCATCTGGGGCCCGACGGAAGGCGCGATCCTGCCGGGCATCTGGCTGCTCGAAGCCGGCCAATCCGCGAGCGGCGCGCTGCTCGATCATGTCATCCGGTCGCATCCGGCTGGCGGGACGCCCGATGCCTCGCGCCACAAGGCCATCGCGGAGCGGATCGCCGTGCTGCGGCAGCAAGAGGGCGTTGAGTACGGCGCCCGGCTGCATGTGTTGCCCGACTTTCACGGCAACCGGTCGCCACGGGCCGAGCCTGACGCGCTAGGCGTCATCTCGGGTGTCGGTCTCGACACCGATTTCGACAGCCTTTGCCGGCTCTACTGGCGGACTGCGGTGGCTATGGCGCTGGGCATCAGGCAAAATCTGGACGTCTTGCGCGGCGCAGGTTTCAACGCCGATCGTTTGCTGCTGGCCGGCGGCCATGCCCAGAACGACCTACTTGTCGGGCTCTATGCCGACGCCACCGGCTCAATGGTGGTCGAACCCAACGCGCCGGATGTGGTGCTGCTCGGCAGCGCCATGCTGGCGGCAAAGGCCGCCGGGTTATATCCGAGCCTCCCCGACGCCGCCGCAGCAATGGACCAGGGCGGTGTCGAACGCGCGCCCGAACCGGCGACGAGGACTGCCTTCGACCGCGACTACCGGATTTTCCTCGAAATGCAGCGCCACCGTCAGGTCATCGAGGCGATGTAGAAAGTCACACACTTTCTTCCTTCTCCCCTTGCGGGAGAAGGTGCCGGAAGGGCGGATGAGGGGTGGGCCACAGACTCGGAGCTTGCGGCTCACCCCTCATCCGTCTCGGCCTTTGGCCGATCCACCTTCTCCCGCAAGGGGAGAAGGAAGACTCGGTTGTGGCTGGATCTACAGCACGCGCGTGACTTTGAGGAACCCGCCGCGTTCGTCGTTGGCGGCTTTGATGGCGGCTTCGGAGCCGAGTACGGCCACCTGTCCTACCTTGGCCGCTTTGCCGAGCACATCGGCGAGCGCTTTGAAGTCGGCGAGTTTGGCGCCCAGCACTTCGTTGCGCCGCTGCTGGCGATGCTCCTCGGTTTCCCCGATCAACTTCTGGATCATGGCGCTGTACCCCTTGGCGTCGGGCAACTGGTAGCCATCCATGCGGCCGATGACGCCAATGATCGAGCGGGCCAGTTCCGCATCGCCGATGTCGCGGCGAAGGAACCCGTCGGCGTGGTCATAGGTATCGAGGGTCTGCAGCAGGTTGGGGTCGCGATACGAGGTGAAGATAAAACTGCCGGTGACCTCGGTGAAGCCGGTGCCCGAACCGTAGGCGCCGCCCTGCACGCGCACCTTGTCCCAGAGATAGGAGGTGTTGAGGTAGGTCATGGCGACCGCCGTCGCGCCAGAGGGCTTGTAGCCCAGCTTCAGGATGTTGGCACCCTTGGCGACAAAATTGACCTGCGCCGGCATGGTCATGCCTTCCGCCACTGCACCGCCAGCGACCGGCCAAGCCGTGAACGTCACCGGCTTCGACGGCAGCGTTTTGATGAACGCTTCAAGCTGCGGCGCAAATTTCTGCCACTGCTCGCGATCAGCGGTGACATTGGCGAGAAGTCCCGCGCTGTTCACCACCGTTTGGCGGATCGCCTCGAGTTTCTTGGCAACGCCATCCCAATCCCGGTCGATCTCGGCGACGAGGTCGCGGAGGAAGAACAGGTGGGTGACGCCCGAAAGCTGTTCCGTGACCCAGTCGGCTTCATGGAATCCGGCCTTGACGCGCATCGCGACGAGGCTGTTGCCCGTACCTGAAAGGCGGCTCTCGAAGCCGGCCTTTTCCTCGAGCACCATCTGGCGGATGCGCTCCTTATTGTCGAGGCGCGGCGTCAGCAGTACGTCGGTGGCGATCGCCAGCAGCTCGTCGGTGTGGTCCGGCACCGCCTTGCCGCGGATCGTAAGATAGGCCGCCGTCTTGCCGTCGCTGAACGTGCCGGAGATATGCCGACCAGCGCCGATACCACCGGTCGAGCGGCCGATGCGCTGGCTCAGCGAAACGAAATCTTCTTTTGCGGTGCCGGTCTGCGTCAGCGCGCGCGTGAACAGCGGGAAATACGGCAGCAGCTTTGGATCGAGGCCGTGGATATCGAAGGCGAGGTCGAGATAGACGACGCCAGAGGTCTTCAGGTCGTGGAACAGCACGCGGGCATCGCCGAGATGGGATTCCTCGGTGGGCGTGGTCTTATTCTCGCGCGGCAGATCAGTGAGCTGCAGCGATGGGATTTTGGCCAGCTCCTCGGGAGAGTCGACGGCTTCCTGCAGCGCCTTGAGGGTTTCAACCTCCTCCAGCACTTCGGCGATTTCGCCGTCGTTCATGCCGGTCTTGGCGGCATCAAGCCGGGCGCGCTCGTCGGCGGCTTCACGGGCACCCTGGGTTGCGTCGGCAGTCAGCAGCACGGTGGTGCGATGCGGATTGTCGAGCAGTTGGGCGCGAATGACATCCTCGAACAGCTTTTCGCCGGAAGCCAACCGCCCCTTTACCTTGGCCAGCGCTGCCTCGAAATACAGCGGCTCCAGCGGATCGCCGCCGTGCAGCCAGGTGCGCATCGAACGGAAGATCAATGCAATGCCGCGCGGGAACGAGCCGGTATTGTTTTCGCGAAGCGCGAATTCGAGCGTGTTGACAGCGGCGGAAATGGTCTCGCCGTCGATACCGTCGCGGGCGAGGTTCCCGAGCGTTTCGAGCACCAGCGTTTCGACCTTGGGGGCGTCCGTCGGAAGGATGCCCTTGAGGCCGACAGAGAACATCGGCTGGCGGAAATCGTCGGCGACGCCGCTGCCGGTCAGGCCTTCGCCCAGGCCGGAATCGGTCAGCGCCTTGCGGAGCGGGGAGGCGGAGGTGCCAAGCAGCGAGAACTCGAGCAGCGACAGCACGATTGCCGCTTCCTGATCAGGAATCTGGTCGAGCATCCAGTTGACCGACACCATGGCGGTGTTGGGCTTGTCGGCCTCATCCTCGCCGGCCGCATAGGTGCTGGCGATCTCTTTGGGGGCGGTGAACCGCGGCTGCAAAGCGACGGCAGAGTTCACCTCGATGCGGTCGAACTGGCCCAAAAACTCTTCAAGTTTTTCCAGTCGCTGCTCTTCCGGATCGTCACCGTAAAAGACGATGCGGGCATTCGAGGGATGATAGAAGCGGTCGTGGAAGTTCTTGAAATAGCTGTAGGTCAGGTCCGGGATTTTGGCCGGATCGCCGCCTGAATCGACGCCATAGGTGTTGTCCGGGTAAACGCTCTGCTGCACCGCCTTGCCGAGCACCGACGCGGGCGAGGAATAGGCGCCCTTCATCTCGTTGAACACTACGCCTTTGTAGGTCAGCGGACCTTGCGTGGCATCTAGCTCGTAGTGCCAGCCCTCCTGCCTGAACGTGTTTTCGCTGATCAGCGGGAACAGCACCGCGTCGAGATAGACATCGACGAGGTTGTAGAAATCCTTGAGGTTCTGGCTCGCCACCGGATAGACGGTCTTGTCCGGGAACGTCATGGCGTTGAGGAAGGTATGGAGCGAGCCCTTGAGCAGCTCCACGAACGGCTCCTTCACCGGATATTTGCGGCTGCCGCAGAGCACCGAGTGCTCCAGAATGTGCGCGACACCGGTCGAATCCTCGGGCGGCGTCTTGAAGGTGATCCCAAAGACCTTGTTTTCGTCGTCGTTGGCGAGAGTCAGCACTTCGGCGCCGGTCTTTTTGTGCCGATAGAGCCGCGCCCGCGAGTTCACCTCCGCTATCTGCTCATCGCGAACAAGCTCGAAGGCGGGATTTGCGGGCATGAAAACTCTCTTCGGAAGGGGGTGTGGAAGGCATTTAGGCATGAAATCGCCCGCTGCCAACTGTTCGAAGGGGCAGGTGAGAGGTGGCCGCTGCCGAACTAACGGATATCGGCGGCCGAGCGTGGCACTTGCAGGCCAGTCGACAAGGGTGCCCACCGGGCGCGCCAGCGATGCAGAAGGCCGATTGCGCCGCGGCCGATGAAGCGGCTCCAGCGGCGCCAGACCCAGATCAGGCCGGGATCGATGGAGAAGGCGCGCAGCGCATACGCCTGCTCGATGGTGCGCGCATCGCAGGCGCGCTTCGTCGGGTCGTCGTAGAACTGACCGATCTTGTCGGCGCCCATGCCCGGCGTCGCCAGCCAGGCCGGGATATAGGTGTTGCAGAGCAGATCGACGTCGGTGAAAACTTTATCGACTCCGGTGCCGGCGGCCGGACAGGAAGTTGCAAAGGCATCGCCGACGAGAACGACGCCAGGCTGCCGAAACCCCTCGGAAACGGCGAGGTCCGCTGGCCGGATTTTGACCGGCATTTCGATTTCGACCTCGCCGATTATGCGCTTGAGGGAGGGCATAAGCTCGAACATCGCCGTTTCTGGCGTATCGAGCATCCGCCGCACCCACGGGTCATCAAGCTCGCGATAGACCATGAGATTGGCGCGCATCCCGTCGCCAACGGGAAAAAGCGTCAGGTAGGCCATGCGGGCGGCGGTGTTTTCGGCATAGAAAGTGAGGGCCGGAAACGGGAAAGTCCCGCCGCTTCTGGGCCGTATGTTGAAGGCGATGGTAACCGAATGCGCGGCGCTCAGGACGACGCGGCTGACGCCGAGGTCGTCGCGCAGCCCGTTGTTCAGCCCGTTTGCGATCACCGCGAGACGGGCGGAGATTATTTCGCCGTCGGAAAGGGTTATTTCCTGCCGCTCCGCGCTTGTCCTGATGCCGCTGGCTTTGGCGAACAGCCGGCCGACAGAAGGCGGCACAGCCGCGCGGACGGCGGCAACCAGATCGTCGTAGAGAATGCCGTATTGATCGCTGGTCTTCTTATCGATCACACGGCCAAAGCGCGACACCCAGACCCCGTGATCGAATGTTGCGGCTGCCATGATCGCTCCGGCCAGGGCTCGGTCCCGCAGGATATCGAGTTGGTAGCTGGCGATCTTTTCGCAACGCAAATCGGGTGGATAAACGTTGCGGGGATCGATCAGGATAGCATCGATGCCGGCGGCGCCGAGCGTCGCTGCCGCCGCCGAGCCCGCAAGCCCGCTGCCGATAATAGCAATGTCCGTCTGACGCATTCGGGAGCAATCCGTCGATGCTCCTGCAGATCACGCGTTCGTGTACGTTGTCCAGCAAGTCACCAAAGTGAGGTAAACAGTCGGCAACGAGGGAACGGCGCTCCTGACCCAAGATAGTCGAGAACGCCCGCTATTCCATGCCGGCATCGGCAGAAGCGGCCTCCAGGATCGAGATGAACCGCTCCCCCGCCTGTTCCTTCGGGCCGGAATTTTCGAGCCGGACGGCCTCGTAGCGCACCGTGTCTTCGACCGCGATGCGGTTGAGCCGGGCGACGATTTCGGCATCGGATTCGCGGCCGCGCGCCTTTAGCCGCTGGGCGATCACATCGCGATGCGCCGAAACGACCACCAGCATGAAATTGGCGTAGCGCTCTTTCAGTTCATCGATGAGCTGGCGCGAGATATTGGCGATAACCACGCTTCCGCCGGCGATATCCGCGTCGATGGAGCGCGGTAACGCATAATTCAGCCCGTGCGCCTGCCAGACCACGCTGAAGGCACCGGCCTTAAGCGCGGCATCGAACTCTTTGAGGTCGAGAGTGTCGTGATCTTCGCTGTTGGCGTCGGCCGTCCGCGTGATCACGCGCCGCGCGAAGACGAACTCGCGGCGGCCGATGAGCTTGTCCCGGGCATAGTTGATGACGGTATCCTTGCCGACCCCGCTCGGCCCGGCGACAGCAACAAAAACGCCGCCGCCAATCCGACCCGGCGCGCTCTCGATCGGCCCCACTTCGTTCATCGTCTCACAACCCGTGAATCCGCCCGGTGGCGGACCTCCCAACTATAGGCACGAGCGGCGGGAAGGCGAAACCGCAAATCGTGGCGGGGCGCCGACGCAACCAAGACGGCCCGTCGTGAATTAACGTGGGCCGCGTTTGCGCGGCGACGGTCCGCCGGCCGCTCTTTCGGCCTCCATAGAACGGCCGGCGACCGTTCTTGCACCTATCCCGGCTGCCTGTCTGGCCACTAAGCGCGATTCGTGAAGTACTCGTGACGCCCCAATTGGCCGCGCCTCAGGTGGTGGCGACGCTGACGGCTGCGGTCGTCCATGGCGTAACCGTGTCGCCTTCCGCCTCGACGGTTATGGTCATCCCGGGCATCGTTGCCTGCCCGTAGAAGGTGGAAAACGCAGTGTCGGCGGCGTCATGACCTATGGCGATGCGGATCAGCCCATCTAGGGGAGCGGTGCGGGTCGCGTCGAACAAATACCAGCGATCCCCGAGAAAAACCTCAAACACCGCGTGAAAGTCCTGCGGCACCAATTGCCAGCCATAGGCGGAGACGAAACGGGCCGGAATGCCGAGGGCGCGGCAGAAGGTTATGCCCAGATGCGCAAAATCGCGGCAGACCCCGGCGCGTAGCGAAAACGTGTCGTAGGCCGAGGTCTGCTGGTCGCTGGCGCCCTTCAAATAGTCGACGTGCTCATAGATCCAGTTGCAGATCGCCGTCACGCGCCCGTGGCCGGAAGGAATCTGGCCAAATTCTCGGATGGCGAAGCGGGCGAGCCGATCCGACTGGCAATAGCGGCTGGGATAGAGGTAGGGGAGCGCCTCGAACGGGAGCTGAGCGATCGGCACCTCGAATATCGTCGTCGGGTCGGCGTAATAGGCCTCCGAGTCGATCTCCCCATGATAGCGGATGGTATAACGGCCGGGTTGCAGCACCAACCGGCGATAGGCGTTCGCGCTTTCATAGGCCTGCGCGAAATCCGCCGAAACGAACGGCTCGACGGCGAACTCGGCCCTGGCGATCTTCTGCTGCGGCGAGCCCATTGCCTCGATATTGAGGACCATGGTGGTCGGCGCTGTCACGTCATAGTCGAGCGAGCAGGCAATCGAATAGCGCACGAGCATCTCCAGATGGGGCGCCTCTCAACCCGCGAGGGCGGTTAGCGTTCCCGCGCCTCCGTGCGACCCGCGCATCGTTGCTGCCGGACAGCGGCGAAGAATGTCGCGGCGCGGAAATTCTGCTACAAGCCGCGACGATCCCTCCTTGTCGCAAAGACCGTTCGTATGTCCTCAGCCGATTTTGTCGTCACCCCGCCCGCCGTCGTCGCTGTGCCCGTCAAGGGCGGCGGCTGGTTTCCTGTACGGCGCATTTACTGCGTCGGGCGCAACTATGCCGAGCACGCCCGCGAGATGGGGCATGATCCCGACCGCGAACCGCCGTTCTTCTTCGGCAAGCCGGCCGATGCGATCGTCACGGGCGGCGCCGACGTGCCCTACCCGCCGCTGACGCAAAACCTGCATCATGAGCTCGAGCTGGTCGTCGCGATTGGCGAGAGCGGCGCGGATATCGCTGTGGCACAGGCGGAAAGCCATATCTTCGGCTATGCCGTTGGCCTCGATCTCACCCGCCGCGATTTGCAGCAGGAGGCGCGTAAGGCAGGCCGGCCCTGGGACATGGGCAAGGGATTTGATCATTCTGCGCCGATCGGCGAGATCGCTCCTGCCAGCGCAATCGGCCACCCCGACCGTGCCCAGATCGTATTGAAAGTGAACGACGAAGTCCGGCAATCGGCCGATATCGCCGACATGATCTGGAGCGTTTCCGAAGTCGTCGCCGAGCTATCGCGCTATGTGACGCTGATGCCCGGTGACCTGATTTTCACCGGCACGCCGGCGGGCGTTTCGGCCCTGGACCGGGGCGACCGGCTCGAGGGCGAGGTCTTAGGCGTCGGCACGGTTTCCGTCCGGATCGCCTGAATGGAGTGGTCGCCGCAGCAGGACGAAGCGCTCAAAGCCGTTTCCACCTGGCTCAAGGATCGCAACGGCGAGCAGGTTTTTAGGCTGTTCGGCTGGGCCGGCACGGGCAAGTCGACACTCGCCGTGCATCTCGCCCAAGGCGTGAAATCGGTCAAATACGCCGCCTTCACCGGCAAGGCGGCGCTGGTCATGCGCAAGCACGGCGCCAAGGGCGCTTCGACTATCCACTCGCTGATTTACTCACTGGTCAGCGAGAAGGACGGCGAGCCCAAATTCGCCCTCGATCCCGAATCCGACGCCGCGACGGCCGACCTCATCGTCATCGATGAGGTGTCGATGGTCGACGAAAACCTCGGCCGCGACCTCCTGAGCTTCGGCACCAAAGTACTTGTGCTCGGCGATCCGTTTCAGTTGCCGCCGGTGCAGGGCGCGGGCTTTTTCACCATGGCCGAACCCGACATCATGCTGACCGAAATTCACCGGCAGGCCCGCGACAACCCGATCATCCGCATGTCGGTCGATATCCGCGAGGGCGAGTATCTCGAGAACGGCCGCTACGGGGAATCGGCGGTGATTTCGCGCGGCGACGTCGACAGTGCCGAGGTGCAGGAGGCCGATCAGGTGCTGGTCGGCCGCAACAAGACGCGCGTCGACTACAACGACCGGCTGCGCGAGCTAAAAGGCCTGCCTCGGCACGAACCTGTCGTTGGCGACCGCCTCGTCTGCCTCCGCAACAACCCGGTAAAAAAACTGCTCAACGGCCAGATCTGGACGGTCGCGGAGGTGCGCAAGCGCCCCGGCGAACGCTACGGCATGGTGCTCGACGCGGACGATCCGGGCGTCAAATCGCAAGCGAAAATCCGGACGCACCAAGCGTTCTTCTCCGGCGAGGAAGACACGCTCTCCTGGCCCGAGCGCCGCCAATACGACGAATTCACCTTCGGCTACTGCCTCACCGTCCACAAGGCTCAGGGCAGCCAGTGGGACAACGTCTATCTCTTCGACGAAAGCTTCGTTTTCCGTGACGACCGCCGCCGCTGGCTCTATACCGGCGTCACCCGCGCAAGCGAGAAGATCACGGTCGTGAGGTAGGTGGGCTGCTCCTCGGCTTATCAGCTCTCTGAGATCTTCAGCTCCTTGATCTTGTCGCCCGACACGGTGAATGTGAAGCGGCCGGGGCCAGTGAAGGCTTCGCTTTTCCAGAACGTATCGGCGACGATTTTCTGCGCGTCGGCGGAGATGACGTTGGTGATCGTCAGCGTGCCGTGCGCACCTATGGTTTCCGCGTCACTCCAGCGCTTGATAGCGTCGTGACCGACGAACCGGCGGCCCCAGTCATCGACGACGCCATCGATTGCAAAGCAATCGAGGAAGGCAGGCGTATCGCCGCGGTTGGTTGCGGCCGTGAAGTCCGCGAGCAGCTTTGGGATTTCGGGCATTTTTCCGCTCCGTACGTGGTGCGGATTGTGGCGCCGCCGGTGCGGTTCGGCAAGTTCAGCCCGTGACCGCCATCTCGCTCAGTGGCATCACCGACTCGCGCTCGATCAGCGCTGCGTGGAAGAGCGTGTAGCGGCCGGTTGGGGCGGCGGGGGTTTCGATTTCCGTGAACAATGTTTCGATGGCCCGTTGCGCCATTTCGGCGATCGGCGCGGCAACGACCGTCGGCGGCGGGTTCATGATGTTGGCAAAGTCGAAATCGTCGATCGAGGCGACCGAGACATCGTGTGGCACGGCGAGGCCAAGTTCGCGCAGGGCGGAGAGTACGCCGAGCGTCATCATATTGGAGAGCGATACGATGGCCGTCGGCCGGTCGCGCTTCTGCATCCGCTCCAGCGTGCTCAGATGTGCCACCTCGCGGTCGAAGCGGCCGGAAAGGAATAAGCCTTTATCGACCGGCAGTCCGTGCGCCGTGTGCGCCTCGACATAGCCGGCAAGGCGATCTTCGCCGGTCCGGATATTGTCACGGCCGGTGGTGACGGCGATGCGCTTGTGGCCGCGATCGATGAGATATTCCGTCGCCATCCGGCCCGCTTCGACATTGTCGAGCTTGATCACGTCATAGGGCAGGCCCTCGACAAAGCTGTCGAGCAGCACCGTCGGGACATGAATTTCCGCTTTGAGCTGCGCCCCCTGCTCGGCATCGGAGCGGGTGGGAATAATGATGAGGCCGGCGACGCGCTGCGCCCGCATCATTTTAAGAATTTGCCGCTCGCGGTCATAGTCTTCGCTGGTCGAATACACGGCGGCCATGTAGCCGGCATCAAGGCAGGCGGACTCCACCACGCGCGCCACGTTGGCAAAGTGGGGGTTGGTGATATCGGGCAGAATGAGGCCGATCATGCGCGAGCGGCCGCTCCTCAGGCTCTGCGCGCCGCCGTGCGGCATATAGCCGATATCGGCGATCGCCTGCTCGACCCGGGCGATCGTTTCCTCGCTCACCGGCGCCGAACGGTTGAGCACCGCCGACACCGTCGAGATCGCCACATTGGCGCGCTTCGCCACGTCCCTGATGGTCGCCAAGGTCCCTCGCCGCCGGATTCAGCCCCGCTGTCCGTGTGTCGTATTGCCAAAGTCCAACTGACATGTCAGTTATACGAAACGTTTCGTTGATGCAAAACATTGCTTGGATGGCGCAGGAAACCATCCCCGGCAATTTAGATGGCAGTTTAGCGAAACGTTTCGACCGGAGGGGTCGAGCTGTTTTGAACATCCGCGCCGACCGGCGCGCAGGGAGGAAACAAGAATGACTATCTCGAGACGCACACTGCTCGCCTCGACCGCCGCGCTGGCGGCGGTTGCGGTGACCAGCAAATTCGCCTTGGCTCAGTCGAACGACAGCGGCACGATCCGCGTCCTGATGAACGGCGGCGATGCGGACCTGCTGACCACCAACAACGCCATCGCGCGCTTCAACAAAAAATTCCCGAACTACAAAGTGACGGTCGACATGGACCCGATCTCGACCGGCTGGGGCGACTTTGTGACCAAAGTGCTGGCGCAGTTCGCCTCGAACTCGCAGTACGACATCTACGGCACCGCCATCGAGACGTTCCAGACCTTTGCGTCGCGCGGCGTGTTCGAGCCGATCGACGATTTCGTCGCCGCCAATCCGAACTATTCGGACTTTGCGCCGGCGCTGTTCGAGGACTGCAAGTACCAGGGCAAGACCTATTTCGTGCCGACGTCCTGGAACAACATCATGATCCACTACAACCGGGATCTCTTCGACAAGGCCAAGGTCGGCTATCCGAAGGCCGGCTGGACCTGGGACGATTTCCGCGCCGCTGCCAAGGCCCTCACGGTCAAGGACGCCTCGGGCAACGTCACCCAGTGGGGCTATGAGGTTCCGAACCAGAACTTCTTCGTGCAGCCCTGGTTCTTCTCGAACGGCACCGGCGTCCTTTCGGACGACTGGAGCAAGTCGAACATGCTCGACCCCAAGGTCGCCGAGTCGCTGCAGTTCCTGCACGACATCATCCACGTCGACGGCTCTTCGCCGATCCCGGGCAACGACACGCTCGACAACCAGTTCCTCGCCGGCCAGGTCGCCATGATGAGCCGCGGTCACTGGGTGATCCCGAACATCAAGAACGCCAAGCTCAATACGGACGTCGCCATCCCGCCGAGCAAGGTCAACGACTACACCGTCGTTGGTTTCGGCGCTGTCGGCATCGCCAAGGGCTCGAAGAACCCGGCGGTCGAGGCATTGCTCGCCGAACTCAGCGGTCCGGAACTCGAAATGGACGTCGCCAAGGCCGGCGGCGCGGTGCCGGGCTCGAAGGCTGCTGCATCGATCCCTGAATTTCTTGCCTTCCCGCCGAGCGCCAATCTTTTCTACCAGACGCTGCCGCACACCAAGGCGGTGCCGTCCCCGGCCAACTTCCAGGAAGTCGAGAAAATCTTCATCCGCTACTACACCGCGATGATGGCCGATGAAGTCTCGATCGCCGACGGCTGCAAGCAGGCCGACGCCGAGCTCAACGATTCGTTCGCCCGGCTCAAGGCATCGCTGAAGAGCTGAGCGGACTCCAACGTCCCTCCCAGGACTGCGGACTGGACGCTACCCTAGGGTGCGCCCAGTCCCTCCAATGGTGACAAGATGACCGTAATCGCCGCACCAACATCTGACCTGCGCTCGAGCCAGGCCCGAGCCGGGTATCTGTTCGCGTTCCCCGCGCTGGCGCTCTATTTCGTTTTCGTGCTGGCGCCGGTCGTCGTCACCGTCATCCTGAGCTTTGCCTACTATGACCCGCAGCTCGGCTCGCACTGGGTTGGGCTCGACAATTTCAAGCGCTTCTTCTTCGACTTCCGCTCCAAGCAGATTTTCTGGAACACGCTGCGCTTCACGCTCTTCGCCGTCACCGGCAATGTCAGCGTCGGCCTGCTGCTGGCGCTCGCGCTCAACCGCGCCATGCCAGGCTGGCTGCTCTATTTCTTCCGGCTGGCTTTCTTCCTGCCGGTGATCATCGCCGCGGCGTTCGTCTCGATCGTCTGGGGCTATTTCTACCAGGACAACGGCATCTTCAATTACTACCTCAGGACGCTCGACCTGCCGGCCGTGCACTGGCTGACCAGCGCCGCCAACGCCATGCCCTCCATCGTTTTCATGGACGTGTGGAAGAACACCGGCTTCTTCATGATCATCTTCATCGCGGCGCTGCAGGGCGTGCCGAGAACCATCATGGAAGCGGCGATCATGGACGGCACGTCGCCTTGGCGCCGGTTCTGGCGCATCACGCTGCCCTGGATTTCGCCGGTCGTATTCTTCGCCATCGTCTATGCCTCGATCGGGGCGCTGCAGGTCTATGAATCGATCTACATCCTGACCAAGGGCGGGCCGGGCGACGCCACCCGCTCGATGTCGATCAACATCGTAGAGGAAGCCTTCGGCTCCTTCCAGATCGGCTACGGCGCCTCGGTCGCCGTGGTCATGACCCTCGTCATCCTCGTCATCACCGGCGTGCAGCTCGTCATCTCGCGCCGCCTCGTGAGGTACTGAGCGATGGCGATGCAAACCAAGGCCGCAACCCGCTGGATCGACCGGGCCATCATCGCCGTGATGGCGGTGCTCGGCATCTTCATGCTGCTGCCGTTCGCCTGGCTGATCTCGATGTCGTTCCGCTCGGTCGCCGACGCCTACAAGATGCCGCCGAGTTTCATCCCGCCCAACCTCGATTTCACCAACTACCTCGCGGTGTGGAAATCGTCGGTGCCGTTCCTCCAGATCTATATGAACTCGGTCGAGATCGCGGTGATCGTTACGGTCGGCCAGCTCATTACCTGCACGTTGGCCGCGTTCGCGTTTTCGCGGCTGCAGTGGAAGGGCCGCGACACGCTGTTCTTCGTGCTGCTGGTCGGGCTGATGTTCCCCGCGCAGGTGACGATCCTGCCGATCTACCTCGGTTTCGCCAAGGTTGGGCTCATCAACAAGCCGATTGGCCTCGCGCTCATGTACCTGACCTCGAGCTTTGGCGTCTTCCTGATGCGCCAGTTCATGCACTCGCAGCCCAAGGCGCTGGAAGAGGCTGCGCTGATGGACGGTGCCGGCTACTTCAAGATCTTTTGGCGTATCTCGCTGCCGCAGTTGCGGCCGGCGCTTTCGGCGCTCGGCATCATCACCTTCACCCAGACCTGGAACTACTATTTCCAGGCCAAGGTGCTGCTCGGCCCGCAGGACGCGATGACCCTGCCGCTCGCCATGGACATCCTCCGCGGCTATCTCGGCCAGGGCAATCTGGCGGTCGTGATGGCGGCCATGAGCATGGCCGTGCTGCCGGTGATCCTTCTCTTCCTCCTGGCCCAGAAATTCGTCATCGAAGGGGTGACGATGTCGGGGATCAGAGGCTAACTCTTTAGGAAATAAAAAGAATGTGGGACGATCTCAAATCCATTGAGCCGCAGTTTGTCTACACGGGCGAGCGGACGCGCTATATCCGCTTTCCGCTCGGCGGTATCGGCTCAGGGGGCTTTTCGGTTTCCGGCTCCGGCCGGCTTGTCGATTGGTCGATCCGCAACCGCCCGGCACTGCAGGGCTTTAACGGCTATTCGCACTTCGCCATCAAGGCCGAGCAGGATGGCAAGGTTTTGGATGCCCGCGTCCTCAATGGCCCCTACGACGAGAACCCGTCGGGTGGTCCGGGCCTTCGCCCGATGTTCGACGGGTTTGGCCACGGTGCGATGCGGCAGACGCTGGCCGGCGTCCCGCATTTCCGCGAGGTCGATTTCTACGGCCGCTTCCCGGCGGCCGATCTGGTGTTCAAGGATTCCCGCTTTCCCGGCGATGTAAGGATGACGGCGTTGTCGCCGTTCATCCCGCACAACGATCGCGATTCCTCGATGCCGGTCGCGATGTTCTCGTTCGAACTCGCCAACACGACCGGCAAAGCTATCGACTACACGCTGGCCGGAACGCTGGGAAACTACGGCAACAATTCCGGCCGCCATAGTTTCTCGAAGGGCCGCGGCGTTTCAGCGCTGCACCTCACCTCGTCCGATCCCGATCAGGCCGAGGCAGATCGCGGCGATGTCTCGATCGCGACCGACGCCGATAAGGTCCAGCATCAGGACTTTCATTATCGCGGCCAGTGGTTCGACGACCTGACGATCTTCTGGAAGGATTTTGCCCAGTTCGGCCCGCTGCCCGAGCGCCACTACGACGCGCCGCGTACCCGTCATATGCAGCAATTCCCCGAGCACGGCACGCTCGCTGCCAAGGTTACCGTGGCGCCGGGCGAGCGGAAAACTATCCGCTTCGTCATCTCGTGGAGCTTTCCGCAGGGCGACATCTATTGGGCCTTCCGCAGCAAGCCGGATGGCCAGATCCCCAACCAGAAAACGCCGCTCTGGAAGAACTACTACGCCACGCAATGGGCCGACTCGACCGCCAGCGCCCGCGACGCCTTCGCGCGCTGGGACCAACTGACGGCTGGCACGAAAGCTTTCCGCGATAGCCTCTTCGGCTCGACCATGCCTGCCGAGATCAAGGATGCCGCGTCCTCGACCCTGGCGCTGCTCCGCACCGCGACCTGCATCCGGCTCGAAAACGGCGAACTCTGGGCCTGGGAGGGGCAGCACCGTCTCGACGGTTCCTGCGAGGGCTCATGCACCCACGTCTGGAATTACCAGCAGGCGCTGTCGCACCTTTTCCCGGCGATCGAGCGCACGCTGCGCGAGACCGAGTGGACCTACAACCAGCTTCCGTCGGGCGGGTTGACGTTCCGCCAGAAACTGCCGCTCGGTTCGGGGTTTGACATCATCGGGCCCTGCGCTGACGGGCATTTCGGTGCCATCGTCAAGACGTTCCGCGAGTGGCGGATGTCGGGTGATACCGACTGGCTCAAGCGCTACTGGCCGCAGATCAAACGGGCGATGGAATATGCCTGGTCGAAGGATAATGCCGACCAATGGGACCCGGAGGAAACCGGCATCCTCTCCGGCCGCCAGCACCAGACACTCGATATGGAACTCTTCGGGCCAAACTCATGGCTCGGCACGATGTATGTCGCGGCGTTGCTCGCCATGTCGAAGATGGCCGAAGCCGTGGGCGAGCCGGAACTCGCTGAAAAGTGCGAACGGCTGGGGAAGGCTGGTGCCGCCTATATCGACCAAAAACTCTACAACGGCCGCTACTTCATCCAGGAAATCGACCTCTCGGATAAATCGGTGATCGCCCGCTTCGACACCGGCCGCAACGCCGGCGTGCTCGCCGACAGCTTTATGTCGGCCTACTGGTCGGATGAGCACGGCGAGATAAAGTATCAATTCGGCGAGGGCTGCATCGCCGATCAGATTCTCGGCCAGTGGCACGCCGAAGTTGCAGGGCTGGGCCTCTTCCTCGACGGCAAAAAGGTCGCCTCGGCCCTGAAGGCCGTGCACACCGAGAACTTCCGTTCGACACTCGCCGACCATTTCAATCCCTGCCGCAACTATGCCTTCGAAGACGAGGGTGGCCTGCTCATCGCCACCTATCCGGAAGGCACGCGCCAGCCGATGGTTGCGGCGCCTTATGCCGAGGAAGTTTGGACGGGCATCGAATATGCCTCGGCCTCGCACATGATCATGCACGGCATGGTGGAGGAGGGGCTCGACGTCGTTCGTGCCGTTCGCAACCGGCACGACGGCGCGCGCCGCAACCCCTGGAACGACATCGAATGCGGCTCCTACTACGCTCGCTCGATGTCAGCCTGGCAGTTGGTCAATGCGTGGTCTGGCCTCCATGCCGACGCGATTGACGGCACAATTCGCTTCGAGCCGAAGGCCACTGGCGACTACCGGCTGTTCTGGTCGGCCGGCAAGGCTTTTGGCGAACTCGTCAGCCAGGGCGGCAGGCTTAGCCTGAAAGTGCTAGGCGGCGAAGCTGACCTGTCGCGGGTTGCCGTCGATGATCGTATATTCCCTGCCAAGCGTCTCACCGCCGGGCAATCGCTGGACCTCGTCTGAATGGCCAAAATCGAACTGAAATCCGTCCGCAAGAGTTTTCAGGCGGTCGAGGTGATCCATGGCGTCGACCTCACCATCGAGGATGGCGCCTTCACCATTCTCGTCGGCCCCTCCGGCTGCGGGAAATCCACGTTGCTCCGCATGATGGCCGGGCTCGAGGAGCTGAGTGCGGGCGAAATCGACATCGACGGGGCCCGCTGCGATCATCTGCTGCCCTCGGCGCGTGGCATGGCGATGGTGTTTCAGTCCTATGCGCTCTACCCGCATATGTCCGTCGAAGAGAACCTCCGCTTCGGACTTGAGAACCAGAAACTTGCCAAGGCGGAGATCACTGAGCGCGTTGGCAGGGCCGCCGAGATCTTGCAGATCTCGCATCTGCTGAAACGCCGGCCCAACCAGCTTTCGGGTGGACAGAGCCAGCGCGTCGCCATTGGCCGGGCCATCGTCAAGGAACCAAAGGCGTTCCTCTTCGACGAACCCCTGTCGAACCTCGATGCCGAATTGCGCGTAAAAATGCGCGGCGAGCTGGTGGCACTGCACAAGCGGCTTAAATCTACCATGGTCTATGTGACGCACGACCAGGTCGAGGCGATGACCATGGCCGACAAGATCGTCGTGCTGCGCGATGGCATCATCGAGCAGGTTGGCTCGCCCGTCGAGCTTTACGCGCGGCCCGCAAACCAGTTCGTGGCCGGCTTTCTTGGCGCGCCACAGATGAACTTTCTGCCCGGTGTCGCCAGCGGCGTTGGTGGGCTCGGCGTAACCGTCGATGGCGGCCGGAGCGTCGTGCAGCTCACGCCGCGCGCTCGCCAGCTGGAAGCGGGCGCGGCGGCGACGATCGGCATCCGGCCTGAGCATCTCAGCCTCAGCACGACCGGTCCATTGGCCGCCACGGTAGATGCCGTCGAGATTTTGGGCGCCGAAACCATCGTCCATGCGCGGCTGGCCTCGGAGACGCCGATCACGGTGTCGGTCCGCGGTATTTCGGGCGTCGAGCCCGGCGCCGCCATTCGCCTCGACTTCGACGACCGCTTTGTCCACGTCTTCGACGACAAGGGGGCCACGCTGGCCCCGACGCGGGTCTGGCAGGAGGACTACGTCCGGCACGGCTAGTGTTCCGCTTGCCGTCCGGGCGGTCAGCCGGTTAAGTGCCGCCCGCGTTACTTTTGCGGCGGCGCTCGCTGCCCTTTGCCTGTATGCGCTCTCAGAGGAATTCATCATGGAATATCGCCTGCTCGGCCGCTCGGGCCTTAAAGTTTCGACGATCAGCGTCGGTACCGTCACCTTTGGGGGCGACGGGCTCTGGGGCGATACCGACCTCAAGGGGGCGCAGCGCCAGGTCGATATGTGCCTCGATGCCGGCATCAACCTCATCGATACGGCCAACGTCTACAACATGGGCGTCTCGGAGGAGATCACGGGCGCCGTGCTCGGCGATGGCCGGCGCGCCCGCACCGTGCTGGCAACAAAAGTGCGTTTTCCGTTCGGCGACGGCCCCAACGATCAGGGCCTTTCGCGCTCTCATATCATCGCGCAGTGCGAAGCCAGCCTTAAGCGGCTCAAGACCGACTACATCGACCTCTATCAGGTGCACGAGTGGGACGGCCACACGCCGCTCGAGGAGACCATGGAGGCCCTCGATACCCTGATCAAATCGGGCAAGGTCCGCTACATCGGCTGCTCGAACTATTCCGGCTGGCACCTGATGAAGGCGCTCGGCATTGCCGAAAAGCACAATTATCAGCGCTTCGTCGCCCAGCAGATCCACTACACTTTGCAGGCGCGCGAGGCCGAATACGAGCTGCAGCCGATCACCATCGATCAGGGGCTTGGCATCCTGGTCTGGAGCCCGCTCGGTGGCGGCTGGCTTTCCGGCAAATATACCCGCGACAACAAGCCCACCGATGGCCGCCATGTGCGCGGTTTCAAGGAGCCGCCGATCCGCGATTGGGAGCAGCTCTGGGACCTCGTCGATGTGATCAACCAGGTTGCCAAGGATCGTGGCGTCTCCGGCGCGGTCGTGTCGCTCGCCTGGCTGCTGCAGCGGCAGGGCGTCACCTCGGTGATCGTCGGCGGCCGCACCGATGCGCAGTTCGCCGACAACCTCAAGGCAGCCGAGCTGAAACTCACCGCCGAAGAAGTGGCGCGGCTCGACAAGGTGTCTCAGCCGCCGCTGATCTATCCCTATTGGCACCAGAGCTGGACCGCTTCGGGCCGGTTCGGCGAGGCCGATCTGGCGCTGCACAAGCCATATCTCGAAGGCTAACTGCACGATCCGCTGGCAAAGGTCATTCCCGCGGGTGTGGGGATGACCGCCCCTGCGACATTAATGCTGACTGCGATCGTCAGCTTTGCTTGACAAAGATTAGAATAATTATAATCTGCGGCGATCGACGTACCCCGCCGCAGCAAACGCAGGCTATTGATTTACAATAGCAATCTCGCAGATGCCGGCGCCGTCTCAGGAAGTGCCGAATATGCGTCTTACCCGCCAATCCAGCTATGCCATCCGCACCCTCGTCTATTGCGCCGTCAATTCGCCCGACCTCAGCCATGTGGCCGATATCGCCAAGGCGCATTCGATCTCGGAACTGTTTTTGTTCAAGCTGATCAAGCCGCTGGTGGAAGCCGGGTTGCTCGAGACGGTGCGCGGCCGGCATGGCGGCATCAAGCTCGGCCGGCCAGCGGACAAAATCACGCTCCTCGATTGCATTCGCCTCACCGAGGAGAATTTTGCCCTCGCCGAGTGCTTTGAGGGCGGCGACATCAGTTGCCCGCTGGTGTTCGGCTGCGATCTCAATGCGGCCCTAGGCGAGGCGCTAAAAGCGTTCTTCGACGTGCTCGAGAGCTATACGATCGCCGATCTTGCCGGCAAGCGCCGCTCGATCCGGGCCAAGCTCGGCCTCGGGCTAGAGGAATTCGAGTTCGCCGAAGCCGCCGCCAACTAAGGCTCGCTGACCTCGTCGGCATCCATCGCTTCGCGGCGGGCAGGCCAAATCTCCCTTCGCCTCCACCATGTGGTGGATGCGCTCCATAACTGCGCGGGTGCAGTTCTGAGCGGTGTCACAGCCAATGGAGTGCGGAACAATGGCTTATAAATTTGCGAAGCATAGCGGTAACAAAACGTTCGAAGCGTTCGATTTGGAACTGGATCACCAGTCCCAGTCCGATTTCAACGCCGATCCTACTGGTTTTATTCGAAAAACGATCGCAGCGGAGAAGGCGGCGCCGCCGAATCGCATCATCATCGGTTCAGGTGTTCAAAGCTCCAAACCCATCAGGATGTACCATCAGGTCCTCCCCGAGTCGGAAGCGTGGACCTACATCGTCACGAACACGGATAGGGCCCAGTAGCCCGCAGGCGATCGCCTCGAAATCTACGGAAATCGCTGACCAGCGAGGGAAAGCCCGGGCCGAAAGGTCGGGGCTTTGTTATTTTCGCAATTGGGCCTGCCGTTGAGACCTCGGCCTTCCGTCGGTTCGCCGGTGCCTGCTTGGGGTCAATCGCAGCGGCATTTCGCCACTCCCCGGCAATATTGCATGCCGGCATGGGAACCATTACCGCCCCGCATGGCCTTTATAGTTGCGGCATCGAGAGTCCTGGCTCCTAATGCCGGATGAAGTGCAACTAAGGCCGGTGGGGTGTATTTGGCACGATCGGCGCGCAATACAGAGGTTTTGGGATTTCTTACTGCGGGCCTGATCGGCGCCGCAGCGTTTTTCGTTTGGGCCGGCTGGAAGTTCCTCGATCCCCAAAACATCTCCTGGCTGCGCTTCGGCGATCGCGCCATGCATACGCTGGGCTGGTGGTTCTTCCGCGTCACCCCCTGGGGCCTGCCGCTCGGCGCCAATCCGCGTAACGGGCTCGAAATCTCGAGCTCGGTGGCGCTGTCGGATTCGCTGCCGCTGTTCGCCATTCCCTTCAAGCTGCTGTCGCCCCTGCTGCCCACCGTATTCCAATACTGGGGCCTCTGGTTCCTGCTCTCGATGATCCTGCAGGCGGTGTTCGGCTACGCCATCGGGTGCGAGCTGCGCCTGAGCAGGATCGTCAGCCTGCTGCTCGCCGCGTGTCTGGTGCTGACGCCGGCATTTCTGTTCCGCCTGCCGATCCATATGGCGCTGGCCGGCCACTGGACGCTGCTCGCCGCGCTCTACCTCTACGTCAAGCGCGAACCGCCGCGGCGGTTCGCCTGGCCGCTGCTGCTCGCAGTGACGGCCTCCGTCCACGCTTATCTGCTGGCGATGGTCCTCGCCATCTGGGTCGCAGCGCTGGTCCAGCGGCTCTGGCTTAAGCGGCTGACCTGGCAGCAGGCCTTGCTCGAAGTCGTGCTCGGAACAGCGGGAGCGGGCGTTGTGCTCTGGGCGGCCGGCTTCCTCATGACCTCATCGCTCGGCGCGGACGGGTTCGGCTTCTACCGGATGAACCTCAATTCGTTCCTCAACCCGGACCGCTGGTCGATCCTGCTGCCAGACCTGCCGAACATGCCGGGCGACTATGAGGGCCTGATCTACCCCGGTCTCGGCGTCTTGTTGCTGCTCATCCTGGGGCTGGTGCTTGCCGCGCCGCGCCTCAAGGTGGTGTTTTCGCCGCGCTGGCTGCCGCTTCTGGTCGTTGTTGTCGGCCTCGCACTGTTCGCGATGTCGAACAAGCTGGTGTTCGGCACCACCGAGCTTGGGACGATTCCGTTGCCCGGCTTCGCTCTGAACTTCGCCTCGATGTTCCGCGCCTCCGGCCGCATGATCTGGCCGGCCGGTTATCTGGTGGTGCTCGTCGCCTTCGTACTGCTCGACCGCAAACTCGACGCCAGATGGGTCGCAGGGCTGGCCACGGCCGCGGTGCTCATCCAGGCCGTCGACACCAGCCATGGCTGGACACAGTTCTCGACCACCCAGCTTCCGCCCGCTTCGCAGTGGCCGACGCCGATCAAATCGCCGTTCTGGGTGTTTGCGTCGACGCATTACGGGAAAATCCGTGCCATTCCGGTGAAAAAGCTCAACCGGAGCTGGGCCGAGCTCTCCTACTTTGCGGCCTTCCACAACATGGCATCCGACGCGACCTGGCTCGGCCGCCTCGACGGCAAGGATTTTCAGTCCCTCAACACTCTCGCGACGAACACCCTGCAGCGCGGCGATTTCCAGCCCGATGCGCTCTACGTGCTCGACCCCGGCGCCGCCGCGGTTGCCCAGCAATTCGCCAGGCCCCAGGACCTGCTCGCCCGCGTCGATGGTTTTATCGTTTTCGCCCGCAATGGCCGAACCCTCGCCGATGCCGCCCATGTCGAGACCGTGCCCTATCTGCCGCCCGCGCCGGACGAGCCCGACAAATAGCGCGCCGGTGGCGGAACCCGGCTGCACCGGTTGATCTTCGGTCCCGCGCCGACTATGTCAAAACCTTCCTTCCAACGAGAACCAGATTTCCATGGCGGCAGCGCCCATTCTCGCCTTGCAGGCCATCCGCCTGACCCTCGGCAGCACGCCGCTGCTCGAAGGCGCCGAGCTATCGGTCACGCCCGGCGACAAGGTGGCACTGGTCGGCCGCAACGGCTCGGGCAAATCGACGCTGCTCAAGATTGCTGCCGGCGAGATCGTTCCCGATGGCGGCGTGCGCTTTATGCAGCCCGGCGCGACGATCCGCTATCTGCCGCAGGAGCCCGACCTTTCCGCTTTTGCCACGACGCTTGCCTATGTCGAAGCGGGGCTCGCGGCGAACGACGATAATTTCCGCGCCCGCTATCTGCTCGAACAGCTCGGCCTTACCGGCAACGAGCCGACCGGCAACCTTTCGGGCGGCGAGGCCCGCCGTGCCGCGTTGGCGCGGGTGTTGGCGCCGGAACCCGACATTCTCCTCCTCGACGAGCCGACCAACCATCTCGACCTGCCGGCCATCGAATGGCTGGAAGAGGAGATAAAATCGCTGAAGTCGGCGCTTGTGCTGATCAGCCACGACCGGCGGTTCCTGTCCGACCTCACCCGCTCGACCGTATGGCTCGACCGCGGCCAGACGCGTCGGCTTAACCAGGGTTTCGGCGCGTTCGAAGCCTGGCGCGATACGGTGCTCGAAGAGGAAGAAACCGCCCGGCACAAGCTCGACCGGCAGATCGTGCGCGAAGAGCACTGGCTGACCTACGGCGTGACCGCCCGCCGCAAACGCAACGTGCGGCGGCTCGAAAACCTGCAGGGGCTGCGGCAGGACCGGCGCGAGCAGAAACGCTCTACCGGCGATGTCAAAATCTCGGTGACCGAAGGGGCAACATCCGGCGCGCTGGTGGTTGATGCCGACGATATTTCGAAAAGCTTCGGCGAGCGTCCGATTGTCCGCGATTTTTCGACCCGGGTGCTGCGCGGCGACCGCGTGGGCGTCGTCGGCGCGAACGGCGCCGGCAAGACGACGCTGCTCAAGCTGCTGACCGGGGCGATGCCGCCCGACAGCGGCAAGGTGAAGCTTGGTTCTAATCTCGAACTCGCGACCCTCGACCAGGGACGCAAATCGCTCGACGCCGACCTGACGCTCAAGGAAGTGCTGACTGGCGGTGGCTCGGACACGCTCAAGATCAACGGCGAGCCGAAACATGTCATCGGCTACATGAAGGACTTTTTGTTCACGCCCGAACAGGCGCGGACTTCGGTCTCAAAACTCTCGGGTGGTGAGCGCGGGAGGTTGACGCTGGCCAAGGCCCTGGCGCTGCCCTCCAACTTTTTGGTGCTCGACGAGCCGACCAACGACCTCGATCTAGAAACCCTCGATCTGCTGCAGGAGATGCTGGGCGACTACCCGGGGACGGTCGTCGTCGTGAGCCACGATCGCGATTTTCTCGATCGCGTCGCGACGTCGACCATCATGTCCGAGGGCGACGGGGTCTGGACCGAATATGCCGGCGGCTACTCGGACATGGTGGCACAGCGCGGTGCCGGCGTCGCGGCGCGGACGGTGGCGGCTAAATCGCGCCCCGACAAGGCGCCAGCACAGAACGCGCCGCTGACGCCAATAGCCGCGAAGTCAAAGCTCACCTTCAAGGATAAGCACGCGCTTGAAACCCTGCCCGGTGTGATCACCGCGCTGGAGCGCGAGATCGCGCTGCTGGAGGAGCAACTCGCCGATCCCCGCTCCTACGCCAAGGACGCTTCGGCGTTCGCCGCCAAGAGCAAGGCGCTCGTCGCCAAGCAGGCCGAACGCGCGCACGCCGAAGAGCAGTGGCTCGAGCTCGAAATCAAGCGCGAGTCGATGGGCGGATAGGGGAAGCCATCCCCTCCGCCTCACGCCGCCTCCACCACGCGCCGCGTATAGACCGCATCGATCAGGCCCCAGTCCTTCGCCTCTTCGGGCGTCATATAATGGTCGCGGTCGAGCGCAGTTTCGACTTCTTCGATCGTGCGGCCGCAGTGCTGGGCGTAGAGGTGGTTCATGCGCTGCTTGACCCGCCGGCTTTCCTCGGCGTGGAGCAAAAAGTCGGAAACCTGACCGCCCTGAAAGCCGCCGAGCGGCTGGTGGACGAGGATCGAGGCGTTGGGTAGGGCGAAGCGGCGGCCGGGTTCGCCCGCCATCAACAGGAACGAGCCCATCGAATAGGCGGTACCCATGCAAAGCGTCGACACCGGCGCCTTGATGAACTGCATGGTGTCGTAGATCGCGAGCCCCGCCGTCACCACGCCACCCGGCGAATTGATGTAGAGGCAGATTTCCTTGTTGGGGTTCTCGGACTCGAGCAGCAGCAATTGGGCGCAGATGAGCTGGGACATGTTGTCCTCGACCTGGCCGTTGAGGAACACGATCCGCTCACGCAAGAGCCGCGAATAGATGTCAAAAGCCCGCTCGCCGCGGTTCGATTGCTCCACCACCATAGGGACGAGATTCATCGCATCGCGCATCGGCGATTCTCCTTGGAACAGATTGGAAGTTGAACGGTGGCTAGGCTGCCAGCATCATCGTGATGGCGTTGCCGTTCGCCGCCGGACGCATCGCCGGAACGCTACGGACATGCACCAGCCGGAGCGATGTGCCGCCGGTTTCGTTGGACGTTAGCGTGAACGTCACGATGCCTTCCGGTTCGCCCGCCTCGCGCCAGTTCCAGCTCAGCCGGCGGGGCGCATCAGCCTCGATGACTTCGGCAACGACGGTTTTAGCGCTGCGCCGACGCGCCGGCTCATCCGGCGTCAGCCAGCGGTCGACGAAGGCCGGTATGGTCAGGGCGCGCCACACTTTTTCGGGCGGTGCGTCGAGTTCGTAGTCGAAGGTCAGGCGCTGCCCGGCGGTTTCCACGATCATTGATCCATCTCCTTGAGCAGGTCTTTGAGTTTGTCGATGCGAGCGGGCCAGAAGGCGCTGTATCGGCTGAGCCAGTCATGCAACGGCGCAAGGCCTCCGGCGTCGACCGCATAGTTGATGCTGCGCCCGGCCCTTGTTTCCTTGATCAGCCCGGCGCCGCGCAGCACAGCGAGATGCTGCGACATCGCCGGCTGCGAGATCGCAAAACCCTCGCGCAACTCGGTCGCATTGCGCGATCCCGCAGCGAGCCGCTCCAGCACGGCGCGCCGTGTCGGGTCGGAGAGGGCTTTGAAAACGTCGGTTTCGTTCATGACAACAGATAAGCAAAAACTTATGAGTCACGCAAGCCCCTCTTGGCGGCTGCCCGAAACGCTCTGCATTGACGGGCGGTGGCCGAACGCCTAAGTCCGGCCAATGTCAAAGGACCGTCAAAAACCCACCGGACCAACCCAGCGCATGCTGCGCGTCGGCGAACTCGTCCGTCACGCACTCGCAGGCGTCTTCGCGCGCGGCGAGATCGAGGATCCGGTGCTGGTGGGGAAGGTGGTCACCGTGCCCGAAGTGCGGATGACGCCCGACCTGAAGCTCGCCAACGCCTACATCATGCCGCTCGGCGGCCAAGGCGCGGCCGAAGTAGCCGAGGCGCTCAACCGCCACAAGAAATTCGTGCGCGGCCGCATCGCGCCGGAACTGAACCTCAAATTCGCGCCGGATTTGAAGTTCTTCGTCGATGATACGTTCGAGGCCTATGGCAAGATCGACGCGCTGCTCAGATCCGAGCGCGTGCAGCGCGATCTCCACGCCGATGACGACGACGAAAAAGACAGCGACTAGCGCGGATGACCCAGGAAAAATCCAAAAAGCGCGACATCTCAGGGTGGCTCGTGCTCGAAAAGCCGTACGACATGACGTCGACACAGGCCGTAGGGAAGGTGCGCTGGCTGTTCTCGGCGAAGAAGGCCGGGCACGCGGGTACGCTCGATCCGCTCGCGACCGGCATTTTGCCGATCGCGCTCGGCGAGGCCACCAAAACCGTGATGAACGTGCAGGACGGCGAGAAGCTCTACCGCTTCACCGTCAAATGGGGCGTTCAGACCGCAACCGACGACGCGGAGGGTGAGGTAATCGCCACGTCCGACGTGCGTCCGTCGGCCGAAGCGGTGGCTGCGGCTCTTCCCGCTTTCATCGGCGAGATCATGCAGACGCCACCTGCTTTCTCGGCGATCAAGATCGATGGCGAGCGCGCCTATGACCTGGCGCGGGCCGGCGAGACGGTGACGCTCGATCCGCGTCCCGTGACCATCGAGAGCTTTGCGCTTACCACCCACGATGCCGACTCCTCGACTTTCGAAGTCACGTGCCAGAAGGGCACCTACGTCCGCGCCTTGGCGCGCGATCTGGCGCTGGCCCTCGACACCCGCGCGCACGTCATAAAGCTGCACCGGGCAGCGGTCGGGCCGTTCACCGACGCGAAAGCAGTCACGCTCGCCGCGCTTGAAGCCGCGACCCTCGAGGAGCGCGAAAAACTGCTGCTGCCGGTTTCGGCCGCACTCACCAGCGTTCCCGAGATTCGACTGTCGCCGGTCGAAGCTTCGGCGATCCGCAACGGCAATCCCGTACTCCTGGTCGGCGCAGGGGCGCCGATCGAGCTCGACGAGGCCTGGGCCAGTTGCCGCGGCCAGGCCATCGCCATCGGCTATGTGGCGCAGGGCCAGTTCAAGCCGAGCCGGGTGATTCTCGGCGGCTGAAAGGGAGCTTTAACCCTGCAGCTTCATCAATCGTTCAGGTAAAGGCTTCATCTGCCATTCAGATAAGAGTTGATATTTTAGGCCCCAGATAATTGCCGATGGTCGGCAGTGATGAATCGGCCGGGCGCCACAGTCCGGGCAAGGGGCTAAAAATGTTCAAGCGTGTTATGTTGGCCGGCGCTGCGCTGGCGGTTCTCACTGGTGGTGCTTTCGCCGCCGATCTCCAGGCGCCGCCGGCTGCCATGCCGTACCAGGCGCCCGCGGCGACCACCAACTGGGATGGTCCCTATATCGGCGCCAGCCTTGGCTACGGTTGGGGCACGGCGAGTTCGCCCGACTTCGGCTCGACCAGCACAAGCGGTTGGCTGATTGGTGGACAGGTCGGTTACAATTTCCACCTCACCGACAGTCTGGTGGCCGGCGTTGAAGGTAACGTCGACTGGGACAATCAGAGCGGCTCCACTGTTAACGGCACAATCCAGCGCAACTGGGACGGCTCCATCCGTGGCCGCCTTGGTGTCGACGTCAATGGCTTCCTGCCTTACGTCGAGGCCGGTGTCGCCTTTACCAACGCCACGGCCTCCGCCCCGGGCGGCACGCCCTCGGCGAGCAACACCCATACCGGCTGGACCGCTGGCGCAGGCGTCGAATTCATGTTGGCCGACAACCTTTCCGCCAATGTCGAGTATCGCTACAGCGACTACGGCAGCCAGACCTACAACGGCGAGTCGGTCGGCATTACAGACAGCACCGTTCGCGTCGGCCTCAACTACCACTTCTAGGCCGTTTCAGCCGGCAGGCTGAACCCATTCATCAAGCCCGCCGCGACCCCAATCGCGGCGGGCTATTTTACATCCGGAGCGGCCGAGCTGATTCGGCCCGTCGCCGCGCGCTTTTGCGCCCGCTCGCCACGAAAACCGCCAATCGCACGAAAGAGTTACGGGTCTGAGGCGCTTCAACGGCTGAATATTTGCCCTCCCGGTAGCGGATCGTCTATCGTTCCAAAACCCATCCTGGGGCGGACCGATGCATGGCGGATACGAGTAAGGCAGCCCAGCCGCAGGGGAGCGCCCGCGCTCGCCCGATTGCCTATTATCTGGTGGTGCTGGCGCTGGTCGCCTTTGTGCCGGTGATGGCGTTCGCCGCCGTGCTGCTGCAGCGCAATAACGAAGCGCAGCAGGAAATCGTCCAGACGCTGATCCTGACCACCACCGGCGCCGTCGGCGAAGCCGTCGACCGCCAGACCGACGGCATGATCACGACGCTAAAAGGCTTTTCGAGCACGCCGCTGTCGACCACCGACGATCTCCGCCAGCTCTATTACACCAGCCAGTCGGTGCTGGCCGGAACCGGCGCCTATCTGTCGCTGATCGACACTGGTTTCAACATTACGCTCAACACCCGCCAGCCTTTCGGCAGTGCATCGGTCAAGACGCTGAACGTCGACCCGGTCAAACGTGCCTTCGACACCGGCCAGACCATTATTTCGGACGTGATTTACGGCCCGGTCAGCAAGGCCTGGGTGGTGCCCATCTATATGCCCCTGACACTGCCCTCCGGCCAGCGGATCGTCCTCTCGATCAACCAGAGCGCCGACAATCTCGCCTCGACTCTGCTGACCCGCAAGATGCCCGATGGTTGGCGCATTGCCCTCGTCGACACCGAGAACAAGGTCATCGCCGCCTCTCCCGACGCAAAGCTGGCCCAGGGCAGTACGTTCGCGATTGACCGGGCCCCCGAAACCGAGGGCCAGCGCGGCTGGCGGCACGTCACCTTCGAGGATCATGATGTGGTGACGATCGCCTCGACCTCGGACGAAACCGGCTGGCGTGTCGTCGCCTGGGCGCCGGCGGTTGCCGTCGAAAAGCCGCTCAGCAATTCGCTGCTGACGCTGATCCTCGGCGGTATCGTCATCGTCGCCGCGGCGACCATCGCGACGTTCCTGTTGAGCCGCGAAATCTCGCGCTCGGTGCGCGGGCTGGCCCGTGACGCAAAACGCCTCGGTACGGGGGAAACGGTGCCGCCGCGCGATTATCCGATTGTCGAGATCGCCGAGGTAGCGGGCGCTATCGGGCAGGCGGCCCGGCAGCGGCAGGCGGCGGAGACCGAAGTCCGCTTCCTGATGCGCGAGCTGGCGCATCGCAGCAAGAACCAGATGACGGTGATTGCCGCCATGGCCAAACAGTCCGCCCGCGGCGCAGACTCCGTTCCCGAATTCGTCTCGAGCTTCGAGAAGCGCATCTTTGGGCTGGCCAAGTCGACCGATCTGCTGCTCGCCAATGGCATCGCTGGCATAGATTTTGAGGAGCTGCTGACCTCCCAGATCGCGCCTTTCTGCCCGCTCGACGCCGAACGCGTGGAAACCAGCGGCCCGGCGCTGCGCCTCAACACGCAGGCCGCCCAGATCCTGGGTATGGCAGCGCATGAACTGGCGACCAATGCCGCCAAGTATGGCGCCTTCGCGACTGATGACGGGCGCCTCGATCTCAACTGGACGGTCGACACCGAACATCTAAAACTGGTCTGGCGCGAGCATGTGAAAACGCTGCCCGAGCGGCCGGAACGGCGCGGTTTCGGCACGACGGTTATAGAAAGCATGGTCGGCAGCTCGCTCGGCGCCCAATTTTCGCGCACGCTCCATGTCGACGGCATCGAATGGCGCTTTGAAGTACCGCTCGAAAGCCTCGATCCCGATCACGGCGCGAAGGCCCGAGCGGAAAAGGCAGCAGGCGGCGACGCCGTCGCAACGCCAAGCGTCAAACCGGCGGCCTGAGGCCAAAGGGCGCCGCCAGAGAAAAAACTGGCAATTATGGCGTCTATCCCCTATATGGCGCCCAGATAAACGGCCTTTTGGGCCCTTTATCGCTGTCGGCTCCCCCTGGACGACATCCCGGAGGCGAGCGTCTTCTCCTCGTTTTGAAAGGATATCCGATGTCGATTACTGCAGAGCGCAAGAGCGCGCTGATCAAGGAATATGCGACCAAGAAGAACGATACCGGTTCGCCGGAAGTGCAGGTCGCGATCCTCTCCGAGCGCATTGCCAATTTGACCGAACACTTCAAGCTCCACGGCAAGGATCACCATTCCCGCCGCGGCTTGCTGAAGCTGGTGCAGACGCGCCGCAGCCTTCTCGACTACGTCAAGAAGGGCGACGAGGCGCGCTACAAGACGCTGATCGAGCGTCTCGGTATCCGCCGCTAATCCGCCAAGGCGGACGACGGCGCTCAAACTTCGATCGCGAGGCACGCCTCGCGGTTGCGCCCGTTAAGAACCGGGCATTCGCGTAGGCTGACAGGTTTACGCGGAGCATGGCGAGATCATCAGCGGCTCAGGAGCCGGCGCCGGGACGGCGCCAGCCTGGAGCGCGATCAGTAGACCAGGGACCGGTGTTCCGGTTCGATCGCGCGACCACCAAGAACCTGAACCGCTCATCGTCTTGTCCATGTTCCGCTCCGGCCACTAAAGACTGCCGGAAGTCAGCGGAAACCGTGCCGATTTTGGGCGCCTTGCACACATGGGGTGGGCAGGTCGCGGGCACACCGGATGCGTTCACGAGGCGCTACGCCCTCGCGTTCCCGCGCATTCCGGCAGAATGGAAAGACGAAAAATGCCCACCATCAATTTCGATTATCACAAAGTCGAACTCAACTGGGGCGGCCAGCCGCTCACCCTCGAGACCGGCAAGATTGCCCGTCAGGCTGACGGCGCCGTCCTCGCGACCCTCGGCGAAACCGTGGTTCTCGCGACCGTCGTTTCGGCGCATAGCGCCAAGCCCGGTCAGGATTTCTTCCCCCTGACCGTAAACTACCAGGAAAAATACTTCGCCGCCGGCAAGATCCCGGGCGGCTATTTCAAGCGCGAAGGCCGCCCGACCGAGGCTGAGACCCTGATCTCGCGCCTCATCGACCGCCCGATCCGCCCGCTCTTCCCCGATGGCTACAAGAACGAGACGCAGGTCATCGTCACGACGCTCCAGCACGATATGGAGAACAATCCGGACGTGCTCGCGATGGTCGCGGCCTCTGCCGCGCTGACCATCTCCGGCGTGCCCTTCATGGGCCCGATCGGCGCCGCCCGCGTCGGCTATATCGACGGGCAGTACGTGCTCAACCTCGCCGTCGACCGCCGCTCGGAGTCGAAGCTCGACCTCGTAATGGCCGGCACCCAGGATGCCGTGCTGATGGTTGAATCGGAGGCCAAGGAGCTTTCCGAGGAAATCATGCTCGGCGCCGTGATGTTTGGTCACGAAGCGTCGAAGAAAGTCATTCAGGCGATCATCAAGCTCGCCGAACTCGCCGCCAAAGAGCCGCGCGACTTCACCCCACCGGACTTCTCCGCGCTGGAAAAGGACGTGCTGGGCGTTGCCGAGGCCGACCTCCGCGCCGCCTACAAGATCACCGACAAGCAGGCCCGGTACGCCGCCGTCGATGCCGCCAACGCCAAGGTCAAGGAGCACTTCGCTGCCCAGATCGATGCCGGCACGGTATCGAAGGAAGAGCTGGGCGAAGTCGTCCACAACCTCCAGGCCAAAATCGTGCGCTGGAACGTGCTCGACACCAAGCTCCGCATCGACGGCCGCGATCTGACGACGGTCCGCCCGATCGTTGCTGAAGTCGGCGTGCTGCCCCGCACCCATGGTTCGGCTCTGTTCACGCGCGGCGAAACGCAGGCGCTGGTGGTTGCGACCCTCGGCACCGGCGACGACGAGCAGTTCATCGATTCGCTCGAGGGCACGCAGAAGCAGAATTTCCTGCTGCACTACAACTTCCCTCCCTACAGCGTCGGTGAAACCGGCCGTATGGGTTCGCCCGGCCGTCGCGAAATCGGCCATGGCAAGCTCGCCTGGCGCGCCATCAACCCGATCCGCCCGTCGGCGGAAGCCTTCCCCTACACGATCCGCATCGTCTCCGAGATCACCGAGTCGAACGGCTCGTCCTCGATGGCGACCGTCTGCGGCACCAGCCTCGCGCTGATGGATGCGGGCGTGCCGATGGCGCGGCCGGTGGCGGGTATCGCGATGGGCCTCATCCTCGAGGGTGAGAAGTTCGCGGTGCTCTCCGACATCCTCGGCGACGAGGATCACCTCGGCGACATGGACTTCAAGGTTGCCGGCACCGATCAGGGCGTCACTTCGCTCCAGATGGACATCAAGATCGCCGGCATCACCGAGGAGATCATGAAGATCGCCCTCGATCAGGCCAAGGGCGGCCGTATCCACATCCTCGGCGAGATGGCCAAGGCGATCACCGCGTCACGTTCGCAGGTCGGCGAGTTCGCCCCCCGCATCGAGACCATCCAGATCCCGACCGACAAGATTCGTGAAGTCATCGGCACCGGCGGCAAGGTGATCCGCGAGATCGTCGAAAAAACCGGCGCGAAGATCGACATCGAAGATACCGGCGTGATCAAGGTGTCGTCCTCCGACGGCAAGGCGATCGAAGCCGCGATCAAGTGGATCAAGGGCATCACCGATGAAGCCGAAGTGGGCGCCATCTATCATGGCACCGTGGTGAAGACCGCCGATTTCGGCGCTTTCGTCAACTTCTTCGGCTCGAAGGACGGCTTGGTTCATATCTCCCAGCTCGCCGAGACCCGCGTCAACAAGACCACCGATGTGGTCAAGGAAGGCGACAAAGTCTGGGTCAAGCTGCTCGGCTTCGACGAGCGCGGCAAGGTCCGCCTCTCGATGAAGGTCGTCGATCAGTCGACCGGCAAGGAAAAGGCCCCGGCCGAAGCGGCTGAGTAAGCCTCACGCAGAACGAAACGAAAAGGCCCGGAGCGATCCGGGCCTTTTTCATTGGCTCGGTTGACGGCTATCGCTTGAGTGCTGCGGCGAGTGCCACCCGGAACTCCGAGTCGCTGTAAGGCTTCGTCAGAAGCGGACGCCCCCGATGCCGCTCCTCAAGATCGTTGGCAGTGAAGCCTGTGCAGAAGAGGAACGGAATATCCCGCTTGGTGAGAATATCGGCGACGCCGGTCGTTGAGCTGCCCCAGACCGAAATATCGAGGATGGCGCAATCGAGGGGCTGTTCCTCCGCGACACGAAGGGCGTGTGCCGGATCATGACTGACGACCACTTCCGCGGCACCTGTTTCGCGGAGCAGATCCTCCACCATGATAGCGAGTAGCCCATCGTCCTCGACGACCAGCACTCTGCCCAGTCCCTGCGGAACGGTCGTGGCGTAGCCGTCAGAATTCATCTCGTTCAACATTTGCTAACTATCGGCGCGATTCGAAAAAGTGTCGAGAATATTTGGAGTTAGCCGAATTTGCCGAGTGCGCCTGCGGCTCATTCTGCACAACTGGCTCATTTCCGGAACCAAGTGCTCACTTGACGCATTATTAGATAAATGAGTAAGTGGAGCATTCAAAGGGGCAGGTGTTGCGATGACGGAAATGACCGCCAAGGGCAACGCGCTGGTGCGCGGCGAACGCCTTCAAATCATGTTGGAAAAAGCGGAGCTGGAGGCACTCGACGACTTCCGCTTCGGCAACCGTCTGCCAAGCAGGGCTGCAGCTGTTCGTGAGCTCTTGCGGCGCGGCCTCGTAGCCGAAGGCTTCGCGATCGATGAACCTAATGGTGCGTCGAGGTCGTTCGGCGTGCTGGATTCGTCAAGCGGCTCGGGTAGTTCGGAAAACGGCGCCGGCTGATCGAGAGGCCTGCGGCGCCCCCCGACTCACTCGTCGGCAATGTGTTCGATGACCCCTGCGGCTGCCCGCTGGGCCTCCTCGATGGTCGCAAAAATCTGACCATCGAGCGGAAACACCGGCAGGCGAACGGCCATAAAACGGAAGCCCGTCGCTTCTGGAATCACAACGCCCTGCGGCTCACCGGCAACGTCTATAGCGATGGGCTTGTGTGGCGCAGTCTGCGCGAAGATATGCTGCATTTTCTGGATCTCCGGTGGCGCGTCGCCTCGGACGGCCGGAAGGTAGCGGGAGAGTGAGACAGGGGCATGACGCCCGCCATCACATCGATTGGCATCGGCGCCAGCGTTTGCCGGCTTGTACCATCGCTACGCGGAGATTGAGTTTGCGAATGCTCCGCTGAATGGGCAACGAAATCATCGATTTTGCTCCTTCAGTCAGTTGCAGCCGCTGCGCCAGTGTCCCGAGGCGCATCCGGAACATAGGCGCGCATCGGCTGCTTCGCCAGTGCGACATTCTGCTAAATTTTCGTAAGGCGTCGAAAATTCGCCCGAATAAAGTCCGGGCGGCAGAATCGCGTTGATGCGGAGGCGAGCCGGCGATCAGCGGAAGGCAGCGACCAGCGTGTTGAGGCCGGCATTGAGCAGCGACGAATCGGCCCCGACCGCCACCCAGGTGAAACCGGCGTCGAACCAGCCCTTGGCGCTGGTGATGTTGAAGTCGAGGACGCCGGGCGCCTTGCCGGCGGCCTTGATTGGCGCGACCACGCTGGCAATGACGTCCCGGACCTGCGGGAGTGTCGGCTGGCCGACAAAACCCATATTCGCCGCGAGATCGTTGGGGCCGACGAATACGCCATCGATGCCATCGATCGCCGCGATCTCGCCGGCGAGTTTTGCCGCCTCCGGGCTTTCGACCTGCACGGCGAGGAAAATCTCCTCGTGCGCCGTGGTGGCGTAGGTCTTGTCGCGGCCGTAGTCGTTGGCCCGCGTGGTGCCGGCAAAGCCGCGAATGCCGTGCGGCGGGTAGCGCGTTGCAGCGACTGCCCGCCTGGCCTCCTCGACGCTCTGCACATAGGGCACGATCAGTGACCGCGCGCCGGCATCGAGCATGCGCTTGATGACCACTGCGTCGTTCCACGGCACGCGGATCATCGGCTCGGCCGTACCGCCCACAGCCGCGCGGAGATGCGTCAGCGTCTCCGACTCGCTGTTGGTGGTGTGCTCCATATCCACCACGACCCAGTCGAAGCCAGCGCGAGCGCCCATCTCCGTCGCCGTGGGGCTCGACAGCGACAGCCAAAGACCGATCTGCCGGTCGCCGCGCCGCAGCGCTGCCTTGAGCGGATTGGGCGTGGGCATGAGAAACTCCGTGGGGCGGGCAAGGGGGTATGGTGAGCGTAAGCGGGCAGGTGGGGAGAGGCAAGGCGCGGGATCGAGCGAAATAGAGCAGTGCCGCGAATTCCCCTCCCCTTGAGAGGGTGGCGGCAGCTGGGTGGGGGTCGATCCGGTTGCACCTCGTAACTTGAGCGACCCCCACCCTTGATCCCTCCCCTCAAGGGGAAGGGAGACGATGGAGCCGCCAAACCGCGACCGGCTACCGGAGCGGCGCTGCTGGATCCGACGCCTCACCCGCCGCCAGCTTTTCGCGCATAAAACCGTCGATCGCCGCCGACAGGTCGGCGATACCCGCGGCGCCTTGCGGAAAAGCCGACGCGGGCACGATGATCAGATCGTGCCCAGTTGCGATGAAGAGATGCGTCGCGGTAGGCAGCAATACGCCAATTTCCTCGAACGGGACGGTCGTTGCCTTGCCATTCTGCTGGACCGCCAGGTGGTCCGGCCATTGTGTGAGCCCGATTTCGGCGGGCGCCGGATAGCGGTACCGCGCGCGGTTGAGCCGCGTGATGCCCCGCAGCACCCAGAAGATCAGGTATTGAATGATGACCAGCACTGCGCCGCTTAGCCAGAACCGCGGCGTATTCACGTCGCCAACCACCTCAGGCGGCAGCGCAACCAGCAGAATGCCGGCGATGCCGAGCCAGATGTAGAGCGTGATCTTCTGCAGCCCCGGCATCTCGCGCGGCAACCGCTCATACGCCAACGCATCCTGCCAGGTGAGGGTATAGCGGTAGGTGGCGAGAGGTTCGTCGATCATGTTAGCCGAGAAGGTACGCGACATGGCGGCTCTGTGCCTCTAGCTTCAAAACGCTCGCCCATCGTAGGAAGCTGTATCAACAATCCGCCGCCAGCCCGAAACGATCGAACAGACCAGAATAAATGGACTTCTGCCCGCTTCCCGACTGTAGTCTCTATCAGCATTCATTGGCGAACGGGCAACGGCCGTTTGTGATTGTGAGCATGTTCACACCCTCGCTTCGTCACCAGGCCGATCGCCTGGCCGCGTCCATCAGGCAATTTGACCTGAATTTCGCGCTGTTCGAGGTGCCGACGGTACACAGGTCGATCAGTGCCAAAGGCACGGACCAGATCGCGTTCTCCAAAGCCAATTTCATCAACTGGACCCTGCTTAACTTCGGATGTCCCGTTCTCTATCTCGACATAGATGTCGTGCTTTGCCAGCATCCGACAGCGTTGGCATCTCTCCAGCGCGATAATATCGACTTTGCCTGTTACAACTGGCTGGCCGACGCTGCGACCGACGGGTATATGCCGTTCCCGGTTAAAACCAATGCAGACACAATACACGACAGGTTTTATAAGTTCACTCACGCTGTTGATGCGTATGACGTTAGTCAACTTATGTGCAGCGGACCCGTTCAATATTATTCGTTCAACGCTCTTCCGCTTTTGCTGTCGTGGATCAACGTCGTTGATCGCCTGCCGTCTGTGCCAGACGATCAATCATTGGATTGCGCCTACAATTTCATTGTCAATAAGAAGCTGTTTCGAGCGGCCTGGCTCGGCAAGGAGTATTGCCGTTATCCCTGGTGGATTCACGTTCAGCCCATCATAAAACATCCGGATGTTCCCGCGCCGCCTGATCCGGCGGTGGACTTCACCAACACAACCAAAATGCAGCGGTTAAATCTCGCGGCTACAAAGACATTGCCGGCTCAGGGGCCATTCCCGCGCGATTGCCTGATCGACACTCAGGAAGGCGTGCTGCTGCGGCCGGGAGAACAGGGCGAGTTGATGCCGTTTGGACGCTTTACCACGCCGCTGTGGCTCGACTAGGCTTGGCTCCCAGGCCGTCGGTACCAGCCATTCCGAAGCAAAACGCTAGTTGCGATTCTCCGGTCAGCTCAGGCTGACTAACCAGATTGAGCCTCGAGCGCGCAAAATGGAATTCCGTCCGATCCCCGACTGCCGTCTCTATCTGCACTCTCTGGAACGTGGGGCGCATGCATTTGTCGTGGTCAGTATGTTCACGCCGGAATTTCGCGCCCAGGCGGATCGGCTCGCCGCTTCGATAAGTCAATTAGGGCTGCCTTTCGCACTGTACGAAATCCCAGCCGTACACACCTCGACCAGCCCAAAAGGCATCGACGAGATTGCCTTCTCGAAGGCCAACTTCATCAACTGGACGCTTCTGACTTATGGCTGTCCGGTCCTCTATGTCGACGCCGACGTTGTGTTTAGCAAGCTACCGTCGACAATACCGGCGCTTCGGCAAAATGACGTGGATTTCGCCTGCTATAATTGGCTGGCTGACGAGTCAACGGACGCATATCGGCCAACGCCCGTCACCCTCGACGGAACGCACTTCACCGACCGATTTTATACCTATTCGCACGCGGTCGATTCATTTGATGCGACGCAGCTTATGTCGAGCGGACCGGTCCAATACTATTCGGTTGGCAGTCTGTCGTTGCTTCTGGCGTGGCTGAATGTCGTCAATCTGCTGCCCACAGTCCCGGACGACCAGTCGTTGGACTATGCGCACAACTTTGTTGTCGATCGGACCCGGCTGCGGACGAATTGGCTGGGCAAGGAATACTGCAGATATCCCTGGTGGCCGCACGTTGAACCGGTCATCAGACACGTCGGTTTTCCGGCGCCATACAATCCAGCGCGGAATTTCACCAACACCACCGGCAAGCCTCGTATCGACGAGGTGAAGACACGGACACTGCCGGCGCGTGGACCGTTCCCGAGGGACTGCCTCATCGATACCAAGGACCGTGTGCTGTTCCGGCTGGATGCTAAAGGCGTGATCGCCCCGTTCAGTCGGTTCGCCATGCCGCTGTGGCTCGACTAGCGGGGCAATCATGCGTCATGACCCGGAGCAAGCAGCACGTCGGCATCCCACGGATCGAACGGCACGAGTCCCTGCCTCGTCTGATCCGGTCGGACGAAACTGCTCGCCTGTTCGTTCAGCATCGCCGCAGTGAAGGAAAACGTACTGTTGGAGATCGCCAGATGATCGGCGCTCCGCAGGACGTGGTGGTCGATCATGAATTCGGCGCCGGGCAGGTCGATAGCCAGTCTTTCCGCCGACCACGGATCAAAGCGGGCAAAATCGGAGAGCGTGGCCAGATCGTCGGTCGCGACATAGAGGACCGGGTTGGCCAAGCGTGACCATATCTGATCAAGCCACCCCAAATACCAGGCGGACGGTGCGATCCAGAACCGGCCTTGACCAAAGTCGCCGCGCCGGAGGTGCAAGGCGACGATCGTCCGTCCGGTCGTATGCAGCTTTGACAGGGCAGTAGCGAGCGACGGCGCGATCCTTGGATCTGGGGTAAACAGTGCGCGAAATTCGCGCTTGCGGTTCGCCCACTCCCTGGTGGGTCCGCAAAAATAGCCACTGATGTCGAGGTCTGCCAACACCTGCGGCGTGCGTCTGTTGAGTGACGCGAAGAAATCCGCCTGAGATTCATCAAGGGTCTTGAGCCTGACGCTCAGAAACGGGTCGTCAAGGCCGAACAGGTCACGGCCGATCCAATCGGGGAGTTCTGGCGTTAGCCCGTGTTCGTTCGCGTAGATGCGCACAAAGGCATATTGGAGCAGTTGGTTTCCAAAGCGTCCGTTTGCCCCAAGGGTTGTCATCTGCAGCCGTCGAACGCGCCCGACCGGCTGGCGGGCAGCCGGCGCATTGCCAAAGCGGCGGCGAAAGCGGAGCAGCGCATCACGGGTGAAGGGCAGGGCGTGCCCCGGCATCGCCTTGGCAGCAATCTGGTAGGCCGCCAGCGCGTCGTCGATCTTGCCTGCCTTGAGCCGCAGATCCCCAAGCAGCATGGCGGCGGGAAAATGGTTCGGCGCTTGCTCCAGGGCACGGCGCGACAGCAACTCTGCCTCCGCGAATGCCCCGCGCGCCAGGCAACGTGCCGCCTCAGCCATGATCTGGTTGGCGTCCATCGTTCGAAAATCTACCTGTTGCCTTGCAGCAAACTACCGCGAACCGCGCCCAACTCAATAGGCCGAGCTAAGGTCACGCGCCGCCCACCGGCGGCTAAAAGGCGCCACGTAGGCGCCTTTCGCAAATGCTTGAGATCGATGCCCGCCTTAAAGCGTCCGCGTGATGCTCTCGACGCGGAAGCACTCGATGATGTCGCCGGCCCGCATGTCTTCGTATTTTTCGAAGGCCATGCCGCACTCCTGGCCCATCGGCACTTCGCGGACTTCGTCCTTGAAGCGCTTGAGGGTCGAGAGCTTGCCCTCGTGCACCACGACGTTGTCGCGGATGAGGCGCACGCCGGCGCCGCGTTCGACGACGCCATCGGTGACACGGCAGCCGGCAACCTTGCCGACCTTGGAGATGTTGAACACTTCCAGAATTTCGGCATTGCCAATGAAGGTCTCGCGGCGCTCCGGCTTGAGCAGGCCCGACATCGCCGCTTTCACGTCATCCACGAGATCGTAGATGATGTTGTAGTAGCGGATTTCGATACCTTCGCGCTGTGCCAGCTCCGCCGCCTGCTTATTGGCGCGGACGTTGAAGCCGATGATGATGGCCGTCGAGGCCTTCGCCAGTTGCACGTCGGACTCGGAAATCCCGCCCACCGCCGTCATCAGCAATTGCGCTGAGACTTCATCGGTCGAGAGCTTGTTGAGCGAGGCTGTGATCGCCTCGACCGAGCCCTGCACGTCGCCCTTGATGATCAGCGGGAATTTCGCAACGCCCGACGCCTTGAGCTGATTCATCATCTGCTCGAGGCTGGTGGCGCCGCCGCCGACTTCCTTCTCGCGCAGCAGGCGCTGGCGATATTCGGTGACTTCGCGGGCACGGGCTTCGGTCTCGACCACCGAGAAGCGGTCGCCGGCATTCGGCACACCGGTAAAGCCCAGCACTTCGACCGGAGTCGAAGGACCTGCCCCCTTGAGCTGCTCGCCCTTATCGTTGATCAGGGCACGCACGCGGGCAAACTCGGAGCCGGCGACGACGATGTCGCCCACGGCGAGCGTGCCGCGCTGTACCAGAACCGTCGCCACGGCGCCGCGGCCACGGTCTAGCTTGGCCTCAATGACGAGGCCTTCCGCACGGCCGGCGACGTTGGCCTTGAGGTCGAGCACTTCGGCCTGCAGCAGGATGGTCTCGAGCAGCTTGTCGAGGCCGGTTTTCTTGACCGCCGACACTTCGACGTCGAGCGTGTCACCACCCATCGATTCGACGAACACTTCGTGCTGCAGCAACTCGCTGCGGACGCGATTGGGATCGGCGTTGCCCTTATCCATCTTGTTGATGGCGACAATGATCGGTACGCCGGCCGCCTTGGCATGTTTGATGGATTCGATCGTCTGCGGCATGACGCCGTCGTCGGCCGCCACCACCAGCACCGCAATATCGGTTGCCTGGGCGCCGCGGGCGCGCATGGCGGTGAACGCCTCGTGGCCCGGGGTGTCGAGGAAGGTGATCTTCTGGCCGTTGATCTCGACCTGATAGGCACCGATGTGCTGGGTGATGCCGCCGGCTTCCCCAGAAACCACGTTGGTCTGGCGAATGGCATCGAGCAGCGACGTCTTGCCGTGGTCGACGTGGCCCATGATGGTCACGACCGGCGCACGCGGCACCAGATCCTCGGACTTATCGTCCGACGGGGTGTCGAAGAGGCCCTGTTCGACGTCGGCCGCCGAGACGCGGCGAACCGTGTGGCCAAGCTCGGTCGCAATCAGCTCGGCCGTATCGGCGTCGATGATGTCGTTGATCTTGAGCATCATGTCCTGCGCCATCAGCATCTTGATGACGGTCACGGCGCGTTCGGACATGCGGTTGGCGAGTTCCTGGACGGTAATCGCCTCGGGAATCACTACCTCGCGGTGCAGTTTTTCGGCCGGCGCCATGACCTTGCCGCGCTGCTTGTCGCGGCGGCGGCGCATGGCGGCGAGCGAGGGGCCGCGATCGCGGTCGCTCTCGACGCCGGCTGTACCAACGGTCAAACGGCCGCGGGCAAAGGTATTCTCTTCGCCGGCCTTGCGGGTCGGACGTTCGGGCGGTGCGGCACGCGCCCGGCGAGCATTTTCGAGCTCGGCGGCGCCGACCATCGGCCGTGTGGCGCCACCTGCCGGCGGCGCAACGCGCGCCTTGCGGCCATCGGCCTCGTTCGGCGGGGCAGGCGGCAGGTCGGCGATCGTCGGCACAGCGGGGCCCCGCGGCGCTGCCGTTGGGCGGCGGGGAGCCGCGGTCGGGCGCGGTGCGACGGTGCGGATTTCCGGCGCGTCCTCGATGACGGCCGTATCGCCGGCTGGCGCACTGGCCGTTGCCTCTTCGGCGCGGCTGAGCTCCTCCGCCTCGCGGACGGCACGGCGGCGTGCATCTTCCTCGGCGCGGCGGGCATTGTCGGCGGCGATGCGGGCCTGATCGTCGGCCTGGCGGGCAGCCGCCTCGCGGAGCGCACGTTCGCGGGCGACGTTTTCGCCCTGCGTCAGGCCGCCGGCGGGGCGCGCCTGCGGCGCGGAACGAAGCTGCGGACGCGGTGCGGACGGCGCCTGCGGTGACGATGGGCGCGGGGTCGGATTTGCTGAGGGCGCATGGCCAAGCCCGCCCGGTGCACCCGGCCGTCCAATGACCCGGGTGCGCTTTTCGACCACCACCGTGCTGCGCGACGAACGGCCCATGCCGGGGCGTACGCCCGCTGATGGACCGGCCTTCAGCGTCAAGGTCTTCTTGCCGCCCTGATCGTCGTGCTTGTCGTCGTTATCAGCCATGTAACTCGCGTCTCTTCCTAAACATTCAAAACCAGACCGGCCGGTTCGAACAATTGTCCGAGCCGTTCGCTGGTTTTTCTCTCTGTCGCGCGGCCAAAACTCAAAGCGAGACCAGCCGCGCTGTAGTCAATTCTCTATATAACGGGCCAGTCTTTCGGCCCGCGCCAGTGCCGATTGTGCCGCCGCCCCTTTGGCAAGCGCAGCATGTATCACATTTTCCTGGCCGAGTGCCAAACCCATTTGCTCGGCGCTCAGCAATTCGAAATGGGGGACGGTCGGCCCCTCAATTCCGGCCTCGGCGGCGGCTCTTTGCCAGCCCCTGAGGGTTCCCGCCATCTTGTCGCGCCCGTCGTTGGCGGCGTCCGATGCGGTCAGGAGGGCAATCACGTCGCCCGCTTCGACCGCCGCTTTGACGCGCGTCCCGCCCGTCACGAGCTGGCCAGCCTTCTTGGCCATCCCGAGGGCAGCGAGCAGCCGCTGTTCTAGCCGCTGCCGGGTCAGCCCGGCAAGGTCGGCGGGCACCGAAACCTGGGCCTTGAGGCTTTTGGTGAAGGCTTTCTTGCGAACCGCCTCCGCCACGGCCTTCTCGCCGAGCGTCACCCAGACGCCGCGGCCTTCGGCTTTGGCGTCGGTATCGGGCACGATTCCCTCGTCGGGACCGACCGCAAAACGGATAAGCGCTCCCACGGGTTTCTTTTCCCGTGTGAGCGCGCATTCGCGCATCTGATCGTCGGGCCGGGGCACCGAGCGGAAAGTCGCCCGCTTATGCGGGCGCTCCTTCCTCGGCGACATCGCCTTCGGCGGGCGGTGGCGTGAGATCGGCCTCGGTCACCCAGCCGGCCTTGAGACGGGCCTGCATGATCATTTCCTCGGCTTCCTCGCGGGAAACCGGGAAATCCTTGAACGTGCCGTCGAAGCGCTTCACTTCGCCATCCTTGCGTTCCGTCCAGCCGACGAGATCGTCGGCGGCATTGCCGGCAAAATCCTCGACAGTCTTGACGCCGTCCTTGCCCAGCGCTTCGAGCATCGCGGCGTTGAGGCCGTTGATCTCGTAGAGCTCGTCTGCAACGCCGAGCTTCTTCCTGGCTTCATCGTGCTGACGCTCGATGGTTGCCAGATACTCGACAGCACGATTCTGGATTTCGGCGGCCGTCTCCTCGTCGAACCCCTGGATCGAGGCGATTTCGGAGAGGTCGATATAGGCCAGTTCCTCAACCGAGGAGAAGCCTTCCGAAGCCAATAGTTGGGCAAGCGTCTCGTCGACATCAAGGGCCTGCATGAACAAAGCCGAGCGTTCGGTGAATTCCTTCTGCCGGCGCTCCGATTCTTCCTGCTCGGTCAAAATGTCGATGTCCCAGCCGATAAGCTGGCTCGCGAGCCGCACATTCTGGCCACGGCGGCCGATAGCGAGCGAAAGCTGCTCATCCGGCACCACGACTTCGATCTTTTCCGCCTGCTCGTCGAGCACGACCTTGGCGACATCGGCCGGCTGCAGCGCCGAAACCACGAGGTCGGCGATGTTTTCGGTCCAGGGGATGATGTCGATCTTTTCGCCCTGGAGTTCGGCGACCACCGCCTGCACGCGCGAACCGCGCATACCGACGCACGCGCCAACCGGATCGATCGAGGAGTCCGACGAAGTCACCGCGATTTTTGCGCGAGAACCCGGATCGCGGGCGATCGAGCGGATGGTGATGATGCCGTCGTAGATTTCCGGCACTTCCTGCATGAACAGTTTCGACATGAACTGCGGATGCGTGCGGGAGAGGAAAATCTGCGGCCCGCGCTGTTCCTTGCGCACGTCGTAGATGTAGGCGCGGACGCGGTCGCCGTAGCGGTACATTTCGCGCGGGATCAGTTCGTCGCGGCGGATGATGGCTTCGCCACGGCCGAGATCGACGACCACATTGCCGTATTCGACGCGCTTCACCGTGCCGTTGACGATCTCGCCGACGCGATTGATGTACTCGTCATACATGCGCTCGCGCTCGGCATCGCGCACCTTCTGCACGATGACCTGCTTGGCCGACTGGGCGGCGATACGGCCGAATTCGATGGGCGGCAGCGGCTCGGTGACAAAATCGCCGAGCTTGGCGGCGCCGTTCTTGGCCTGCGCATGCTTGAGATCGATCTGGTGGGCCGGTTCTTCGACAGCCTCGACCACTTCGAGCAATCGCCAGAGCCTGAGTTCGCCGGTTTTTGGGTTGATCTCGGCGCGGACATTGGTCTCGGCGCCGTAGCGGGATTTCGCCGCCTTCTCGATCGCGTCCTGCATCGATTCGATCACGATGATGCGGTCGATCGACTTTTCGCGGGCTACAGCATCGGCGATCTGGAGCAGCTCCAGTCGGTTCGCGCTAACGGCCATTCTTAGTCTCCTCTAGGCATGGTGCGCTTCAGCGCATCAATTCACAGGGTGTTCGTCGTCGGTTTCTGCGATTTCGACGGTCTCAATATCTTCGGCGTCATCGATCGGATGTTCCGCCTGATCGTCGCGCGCCATGTTGATGAGCGCGTCCGTCATCACGAGCTTGGCTTCCGCCAGCAGCCTGAGCGGCAGCTTGTGGTCGGGGTCGGTGCCGGCCGCGGCGTCGGGCAAGGTGATGGTAAAACTCTCGTCGTCCGCCGCCTTGATGAGGCCGCGAAAGCGCTTGCGGCCTTCGATCATGTCGGTCAGTTCGACCTTGGCCTCATGGCCGACATAGCGCTCGAAATCGCGCGCCCGGACCAGCGGCCGGTCGATGCCCGGCGAGGACACTTCCAGGTGGTATTCGCGGTCGATCGGGTCCTCGACATCGAGCGCCGGCGAGAGGTCCTTGCTCAGTCGTTCGCAGTCGTTGATCGAAAATCGGCCGTTCTCATCCTCGGCCATGATCTGCAGCGTGCAGCCATTCTCGGCCGTGACTTTGATGCGAACGAGGGCATAGCCCATGTCGTTGGCGACCGGCTCGACGATCGCGGCGATGCGCGTCTCGAGCCCGGTTTCCTTGATGTAGCGCTTTTCGGTCAGGTCGAAAGTCATAGTCCTCAAGAGCAATAAAAAAGAGCGGGGCCGGTTGGCACCCACTCTCCAAGAGAGCCAGCGATGTTGGCTGCTATATAGCGCCAGCGGCCAAGGGATGCAAGGGTGGGCCCCTAGCGCCGCCCCAAGGCTCCTACTCCAACGCGACCACCAGATGACTAATACACCCTTCCTGCTCGTACCCGGTCTCAACTGCACCGCCGAGGTTTTTGCCCAGCTGGTACCCGCGATCTGGCCGTCGGGGCCGGTGACAGTCGCCAATCACACTGTCGGCGGCAGCATCGCAGAGATCGCCGCCAATATCCTCGACCACGCGCCGCCCCGCTTCGGCCTGCTCGGCTTCTCGCTCGGCGGCTACATCGCCTTCGAGATTCTGCGGCAGGCGCCAGCGCGAGTTGAAAAGCTCTGCCTGCTCGATACCTCTGCCCGACCCGATACGCCCGAGGCCACGGAAAAACGGCGGCTCGGCATTGAGAGAGCACGAGGCGGCGGCTTTGTCGGCGTGCTCGAAGAGGGCTTTCTGACCGCCGTGGACGAGAGCAATCTCGGCCGTGACGACCTCCGCACCATGCTGGTGCGGATGGGCACGACGAATGGCCTCGAAACGTTCATTCGCCAGCAGGAGGCGATCATCGCGCGCCCGGATTCGCGCGGCGATCTCGCCGGTATCAGGTCGAAGACACTGGTGATCGTCGGCGAGTCCGACCAGACGACCGTCCCGGCTGCATCAAGAGAAATGGCCGCAGCGATTGCCGGATCGCGGCTGGTGCTTATCCCCAAAGCTGGACATTTGGCCGTGCGAGAGCAACCCGAACTGGTCAACGCAGCCGTGGCTGAGTGGGCACGGGGGTAGAACCCAGAGGGACCGGCGGAGCAGCACGTTGCGCGGCCTCGATGGTTTGCAAAACGACGCTGCAGTTGGGTTGGTCTGTTAACCGCAGCCGGCGAAACTAGGCCCATCCGAACGGGTCAAAAGCAGTGCGCGAGACTTCCGTCGCAAATATCCCGAGCCTGACCGGCATACGTGGCGTCGCGGCGCTGTGGGTGATGCTTTCGCATGTCGCGCTTTTTGGGCCGGAGTTTGGGCTTCCGTGGCTTTTCGGCAGCCCGGTATTGCGGGATGGCTGGATCGGCGTCGATCTCTTCTTCATGCTCTCAGGATTCATCCTGATGTACACACACGAGGCGGACTTCCAAAAAATATCCGCTGCGAGGCTGTTCAATTTCGCCTGGCTTCGGTTCTTCCGCATTTATCCGCTGGCGACGGCGGTCCTGTTGATCATCCTGCTCATGGTTGCGCTCAACCCTGGCTTTGCACCTTGGTATCGAGCTAGCGATGCGCCGACCGACCTCACCCTGGTCCCCTTCATCAAGACGCTGTTCCTGGCGACCCGCTGGATTCCTCCGTCTTACGGGGATTGGAACCAGCCGGTATGGTCACTCAGCGTCGAAATTATCGGCTATTGCGCCTTACCGTGGCTCGCCTGGACTTTCGGGCGCCTGTCGATGCCGCTGGCGATCATTGCAATCGCCGTGGTGTGGATTGCCATTCCCAAGATCGTTGCCCTACGCGCGGGAGCAATCGATTCGGGCGACCTCTATGATGGAGCGGTCGTGCGGATGGCTGGCGGCTTTGTCGGCGGGGTCGCGCTTTGCCGGGCGTGGAGGCTTTTGCCTGGCCTCGACCGCCGTCTGGTCTCGGCGCTTGCGATTACCTTGGGAGTAACCGTCGTGGCGCTCGGCTGGGTACCGCACGGAACGGTCGCCATGCCTTTTGCCCTCGCCGGACTAATCTTCTGCCTCGCCTACCAGCACGGCATCGTCAACCGGATGCTCTCAAGCCGGCTTGCCATGTTTCTTGGGCAGATCTCTTTCCCACTCTACCTTACGCACGTCATGGCGCTGAACTGGTTGCGCTATCTGGTCGCGAGCAATCACCTTGGCAGCCCGTTCAGCACAATTGCGCTAGCCATTCTCATCGTCGGCGTGCTCGCGGGCTCCTATGCGCTGCATCTTCTGGTCGAGCGGCCTTCCCACCGTTGGGCGAGGCGATGGCTCTCTCGCCGTGGCAGCCGTAGCGTGGCCGCGCCGCTCCTCGCACAGAGCGCCGAAACGATCCAGGCCCGTTGAGCCGCCAGCGGCGCGCTTACTTCTCGAACGTCACAGCCTCGGTCTTGGCGCCCAGCCGGCCCAGCGTTTCGCGCAGTTCATTGACCATTGGGTCGGGGCCGCAGACGTAGAAATTCTGCGAGAAATCGCTGATGTGGCGCTTCAGGAAATCCTCATCGATGCGGCCGCGATAGAGTTTCGTGTCTGGCTGGTTGGTGATCACCCAGTCGTGGTCGAGCCCATCCATGGCCTCGAACTCGTCGCGGAGGATGATGTCGCCTTCGGTCCGGTTGGAAAGGATCAGCCGGTGGCCGCCGAGTTTTTTGTCCTTCGCGAGCTGACGCAAAATAGCGATGAACGGGGTAACGCCGGCGCCGCCGGCGATAAAAGTGCCCGGCCCCTTGTAGGTGATAGTGCCCCAGACGTCGCGGAGCAGCAGACGGTCGCCGGCGTGCACGTCCCAGAGCTTTTTCGTTACGCCTTCGTGGTCGAAATAGCTCTTGATGGTGAATTCGAGATAATCCGCATCATTGAGCGCAGTAAAGGTGAAGGGGTTCTTCTTCTCCCGGTACCCCTCGCTGTCGATCGAGAGCTCCGTCGCCTGGCCCGGCTCGAACCGGTAACCGGTCGGCTTTTCCAAACGGTAGCGGCGAACGTTATGCGTCACCGGTTCAGCCGAAAGAATACGAACGGATTCGGTCATTTGGCCCTCCAGCAACGCTCGTGAGGGAGCGCTCGCGGTAAAGCATAGCGCTCATGCGCAGTTCCGTCCAAGGCGTCGGTGAATGGCCCCTGAGGCCACCTATTCCTGGACGAGGGCAGCGATGGCGATTTCGCGCTCGACCTCGGCAGGCGAAACACTGCGCGGCTTGAGCTTTTCGCCGATCATCCGCTGGGCAAGTGCGGAGAAATAGACGTTGACCGGGGTAGGTATGTCATTGAGCCGCCCGAGCAGCACGATTTCGCCGTTGAGATAATCGGTCTCGATCGAGCCGGTATGGCGGACGAGGCTTTGGGCGGTGGATGAGCCCACCCTTTCGGCGCCGGGAACAGGCTTCGATTGCAGCAGTTTCTGCCGTCGCGGATCGTTATCGCCGACATCGCGCCAAGTGATGCCGGCGACCTTGTAGACCGCCTCGGCCTCGTCCTTCGCCGCCTGGATAATGGCGCTATGATCGCCGGGGATCAGCGCCGCCTCGATGATGTTGGCGAGGTTCTGCATCAATTTGCCGTACTTGCTTGCCATGATCTCGGCATCGACCTCAGACGCGAAGCCGGCTTTCCGCAGTGCTGCAGCGATCGTTTCGGCCACATCGTCCGTGCCACTGGGGTAGCGGCCGAGATCGAGGATGCCGGCATGGGGCGCGCCGAACGCGGTGACTTCGCCCGCATGCACGAAGGTCGAGGGTAAGATCACGGTCATGGCGTAGACGTTAGGGAAGCGCCGCAGCGCAAAGCGCTCATTGGTGACGCCGTTCTGCGCGCAGACGATGGCCTGCCCGACGATGCCGGCAGCGCGCAGCCGCTGCAGCGCCACCGGCGTATCCTGCGTCTTCATCGCGAGGATGATGACGTCGTCAGTGTCGAACTTGATTTCATCGGGATCGCCGGCTGCCCCGAAGCGCACGGTCTCTTCACCGTCGGGTGTCCTGAGCAGCAGGCCGCGTTTGCGGATCGCATCGAGCTGAGGGCCACGCGCAATGCCAACGACTTCCGCCCCGCTCAGCGCAAGTTTTGCCGCCAGCACGCCACCAATGGCGCCCACCCCGTAAATCACAAACTTCATCAACCACTCCGCCGTCCCGGGCGAGACCTAACCTGTCACGCGCGGCAAAAGCGAGGCAAGTCGGCGTGTACCGTCGTTCAGAAGCCCTTCGCAGCCGTCACAAGACGTTCGAAGGTGAAGCAATAGCTAATGCAGAACGCTGCTTCGCGGGCTTTTTCTTCGTATCGGTCAATAGCTGCCGGCAGCGCCGGTTGCAACGCCGCTTTGCGTCGCCTATTTGCAGCTCACCGTAGCACCAACAGGACGGTGAATTATGGAAACCCTGCCGAACGATCGCTTCACCCCGATTGCTCGCCTGGAGTTTTCCCATGCCCGCCACTGTCACGCTGCACAGCCTTTCCTATCTCACGCCTGACGGCCGCTCCCTCTTCGCCCATCTCGACTGTTCTTTCGGCGCTGGCCTGACCGGCCTTGTCGGCCGCAACGGCACCGGTAAGACGACGCTGCTTCGCCTGATCGCGGGCGAGCTCAACCCAAGCGGTGGCGGCGTCACTGTCACCGGCACGGTTGCCCTGTTGCGCCAATCCGCGCAGGTGGCGCCGGGCATCACGGTCGCCTCGTTCATCGGCATCGAGGAACCGCTGGCGCTGCTCGAACGCGTCGAGCGTGGCGACGGCTTGCCGGATGAAGTGAGCCGCGCCGATTGGACCTTGCCGTCCCGGCTTGCGGCAGCGCTCGACGATGCAGGGCTCGGCCCTGTCACGCCGGATCGTCCTGTTTCGACGCTCAGCGGCAGTCAGCGCACGCGGCTGGCCCTGGCCGGGCTCATGCTGCACGAGGCAGATATGCTCCTGCTCGATGAGCCGACCAATAACCTCGACGACGAGGGCCGGGAGGCAGTCGCCGACCTTCTGACGCGCTGGCGTGGCGCAGCGATCGTCGTCAGCCATGATCGCGCTCTGCTGCGCAAAATGTCAGCAATTGTGGAACTCACGACGCTGGGCATCAGCAGCTATGGTGGCAATTGGGATGATTATCGGGCGCGCAAGGCGCTGGAACTTGCGTCAGCCCAGCGGTCGCTAACCGAGGCCGAGCGGCAGGTCGGCGAGATCGATCGGCGCATTCAGGCGCAAAGCGAACGCAAGGCTCACAAGGATGCGGCCGGCAAGCAGCGGTTCGCGGGTGGTGGCATCCCGAACATCGTGGCAGGGGGGATGAAGCGGCGCGCCGAAGAGACCTCCGGCCAGAACGCGCGGCTGGCCAATCGCCTTCGTCAGCAGGCGAGCGAAGACGCAGCCGAAGCGCGGGCAAAGATCGAGGTGCTGCAGCCGCTGACCGTCGCGCTTTCGAGTACGCATCTGCCCGCGGGCCGACGGGTGCTTGAGACAACTGACCTTACCGGCGGTCCGGTGCAAGACGCGCCCGTGATCCGCCGCTTTGCCCTGACGATGATTGGGCCGGAGCGGGTAGCGATAACTGGGCGCAACGGCGCCGGAAAGACGAGCCTCCTGCGCCTGCTCACCGGCGAATTGGCGCCGGTCTCCGGCACGGTCTGGATCGACGGCCGCCATGCCCTCCTCGACCAGGCAATATCGCTGCTCGATCCCGGCGAGACTATCCGCGAAAACTACCGACGCCTTAATCCCGATGACGATGAGAACGCCTGCCGCGCAGCATTGGCCCGTTTCATGTTTCGCGCCGACGCGGCGATGCAGCCGGCCGGCTCGCTAAGCGGCGGAGAAATGCTTCGCGCCGCGCTGGCAGTCACCATTGGCGCCGGTAGGCCGCCCAACCTGCTCATCCTCGACGAGCCGACTAATCACCTTGATCTAGACGCGATCGAAGCCGTCGAGGCTGGGCTGCGGGCCTTTGACGGGGCGCTATTGGTGGTGAGCCACGATCGCGACTTTCTCGATGCCATCGGCATCGAGCGAGAGATCGCGCTCAGGGCGGGCTAGAGGCGCTCGAACGTGAAATAAAAGCTGACCAGGCGCCCTTCTTCCCGCGCCTTGTCCTCGTAACGGGTCGATTGCCAATCAGGATAGGGCGAATGCCAGCTCCCGGCCGCACCCGGAATGAACCGAAATGTCGGCGCGCGGAGAATGTGGGCCAGCGTCCAGTCGGCGTAGTCCTCGATGTCGGTGGCAAATCGGAAATGGCCGCCGGGTTTCAGCACACGCGCCAATTCGGCGAGCGTCGTCGGCGAGACGAAACGGCGCTTGTGGTGGCGCGTCTTGGGCCAGGGATCGGGATAGAGCAGGAATATCTCAGCCAACGCCGCATCCGGCAGTTTTAGCAGCAACTTTAGCGCGTCGTCGGTGAAGAGCCGGATATTGCCGATGCCCTCGGCATGAATGGCTTCGACCATTTTGGCGATGCCGCCGGAAAACACTTCAGCGCCGATAAACCCGTCATGCGGGTGCCGCATCGCCTCGCGCGCCAGATGCTCGCCGCCGCCATAGCCGATCTCGAGGATTTTTCGCGTTGTACCGGGAAGCAGCGTGTCGAGATGGAGCGGGCTTTCGCCGAGCTTGATCTCGAGCTGTGGTAGGAACTCGCGAAAAAGCTGATCCTGCCCCTTGTGCAGCCGTTTCCCCGACCGGCGGCCGAAAAACGCCCGCGGCCGGCCGTCGATGGTTTTGGGGAGCTCGGGTTTTTGCACGGCGCCGACTGGCTACCTCTGGTCATTCCCGCGAAAGCGGGAATCTCTGTTTCGCAACGCCTTGTGCCTAGCAGTAAACGGAGATCCCCGCCTTCGCGGGGATGACGCTGAGTACGATGGCGATGTTAAGCGGTGACTAGCCCGCCCTATTTCACCGCCGCTTTGATGGCCCCGACGAGGTCGGTCTTTTCCCACGAGAACGAGCCGTCGCGGCCGGGCTTGCGGCCGAAATGGCCATAGGCCGAGGTCTTGGCATAGATCGGCTTGTTGAGGTCGAGGTGCCGGCGGATGCCTGATGGCGAAAGGTCCATGACCTCGCGCAGGGCCTTTTCCAGTACGTCGTCGCCGACTTTGCCGGTGCCGTGCGTGTCGACATAGAGCGACAGCGGCTGCGCAACGCCGATGGCGTAAGCGAGCTGGATGGTGCAGCGCTCGGCAAGTTTGGCCGCGACAACGTTCTTGGCGAGGTAGCGCGCCGCATAGGCCGCCGAGCGATCGACCTTGGTCGTGTCCTTGCCCGAGAACGCGCCACCGCCATGCGGGGCCGCACCACCATAGGTATCGACGATGATCTTGCGGCCGGTGAGGCCCGCGTCGCCATCCGGTCCGCCGATAACGAAGGCGCCGGTCGGGTTGATGTACCACTTGCAATCCGTCGAGATCGGCAGCTCGCCCAGCGCTTCACGCACATAGGGCTCGACGATCTTGCGGACGTCCTTCGAGGAGAGTTTTGCGTCGAGGTGCTGCGTCGAGACGACAATCTGCGTTGCCTCGGCCGGGATGCCGTTCTCGTAGCGCACCGTTACCTGGCTCTTGGCATCTGGCCCGAGCACCGAAGCGCCGTTGAGGCCGGCCTTGCGGGCATCCGACAGCAGTTCGAGGATCTTATGGGCGTAGTAGATCGGCGCCGGCATCAGTTCCGGTGTTTCGCGTACGGCATAGCCGAACATAATACCCTGGTCGCCGGCGCCCTCGGTGTTCGAGCCTTCGGCGTTATCGACCCCACGGCCGATATCGACCGACTGGCCATGGAGCAGCACGTCGATCTTGGCCTTCTTCCAGTGGAAGCCGGCCTGCTCGTAGCCGATCGATTTAATCGCCTTGCGGGCGGTCGATTTGAACTTTGTCGGGTTGATGACGGGGCTGCCGGCGGCGTCGTGGATCAGGTTGCCGTCGCGATCCTTCTTCAGCAACGAGTCGGGCACGCGTACTTCGCCAGCGATGACGACGCGATTGGTCGTTGCCAGCACTTCACAGCCGACGCGCACCTTCCAGGGGTCCATGCCGGTCTTTTTGGCCTCGCGGTAGATCATGTCGACGATCTCGTCCGAGATGCGGTCGCAGACCTTGTCCGGATGCCCTTCGGCGACGGATTCGGAGGTGAAGAGATAGGAAGTACGTGCCAATTGATGCCCCAACCTGCAAAAATCGGGTCGAAATGGCCCGGTTCGGGGGTTCTGCCAGCGTGAGGGGTGTTGGTCAAGCGGGATATAAAGAAAGCTTGATATCCCGAAAGCCGATGGAGCGGAAAGATGTGCTCAGGCGCCGCGGCGCGATCGCCGTGAACTCCATAGGGCGATGCCAAGCCCCGCAAGCAGCGCCACGAGCAGCGGCCAGTAGCCGAAACGTGTGAAGACCGTGGCGTTGAGACGATAGGCCGGGACGACGTCGAGCAGGCCCTCCTGCTCCTGCGGCAAACTCTGTGTCACCCGGCCGAGCGGGTCGACCACTTCCGTCAGCCCGGAATTAGCAACGCGAATGAGCGGCAATCCCTCCTCGACGGCACGCAGTTTCACGTGATCCGCATGTTGGGCGAGCCCAACCGAGCCGTCGAACCAGGCATCGTTGGTAATATTGAGGATGAACTGGGCGTCGCCGGTGTAGCGGCCGAGATCGCCCGAAAAAATCGCCTCATAGCAAATCAAAGCGAGGAACGGCGGAGCGTTGGGCAGCACCATCAGCCGGTTGCCGGCGCCCGCCTGCCAGCCCGTCGCACCCGGCACGAATTGTTTGAGGCCGAGCGCCGCGAAAAGCTGCGGAAACGGCAGGTATTCCCCGAACGGCACGAGGTGCGATTTGTCGTAGCTGGCGATGATCTCGCCCTGCTTGTTGACGGCAATCAGCGAGTTGAAGGCCGGGCGGTCATCGGGATCGCCGGTGTTGGCGCCGATCCCCGCGAACGGCTCGCGCGGCGCGCCGGTCAGCAGGATGCCGTTTGCTGGCAATATCTGGGCCACACGCGACAGCGCATCGGGATAGTCGGACAGAAAAAACGGCAGCGACGATTCCGGCCAAACGAGCTGCGTGACGGTCGACATGCCTGGATCGTTCGGCCCGGTCTTGGTCTGGCTGAGGTCGATCAGCTTGGTGATGATGTCGGCGGGTTTTGCTTCGGTCCAGTCCGCGTGCTCAAGCACCATCGGCTGGATGATGCGCATCCGCATATCGGTGCGTTGCGTGATCGTGGTGTTGGCGAGCCGGTAGTGCCCAAAGCCGATCTGCGCGACGATCACGACGAGGCTGACGAAAAACGGTGCCAGCCTTTGCGTCATGCCGCGGCGGTCGGCCGGCCAGATCAGCGCCGGCGTCATCGACAACAGCGCGGCGAGCGCCGTCAGGCCGTAAACGCCGATGACTGAGGCGAGCTGGGCCATTTCATCATTGGCCGCAAAGGCATAGCCCAAGAGATCGAACGGGAAGCCCGAGAAGAAATGGCCGCGTGCCCATTCGGCCATCGTCAAGAATGTCGCGAGCGTGACGATGCGCCAGCCGCCGGTGGACCAGAAAAGATGCGCGATGGCACTGGCGAGGCCCCAGAACAGGGCAATCAGCGCCGCCAGCGCCAAAATCGCGAACGGCATGACGACGAGCATCACGCCGCCATCAACGAAGAACGCCGCGCCGAGCCAATGGAAAGCCACGAGGAAATAACCGAGCCCGTAGGCGAAGCCGATGGTGAAGGCCGGCCCGAAAATACGCCGCCAGCCTGGCAGACGTTCGGCGCCGTCGAGCGCCCACACCCAGATCGGCATGGTCAAAAACAGCGCTGGCAGGATGTAGAACGGCGGCACGCTGAGGCCGGCGATGGCTCCCGCGACCAGCAGCATGAGAAAGCGCCGCCAGCCATGGGCGAGCATGGCAGTCTCGGCGAGCCAGGTCATGCGGAAAGCATCATGCGGGGCGCGGGATGGCGGGCGAATCAGCAGGCATGTGGCAAAGATGACGGCAAGGCTCGCGGGGTCAAGTTAAGGATCGCGGGCCGCGGCGGCCGTCGCCGGTCTCTCGCTGTCGCTGGCGAGAGCGACACCATCTTGCTCAAAACCGCGCAATATATTATGATGCCATAATACAGTGTAATAGCGCCGTTAGAACAATAATATGCAGCAGCAAGCCCTTTCCGCCATCGTCGCCTGGGTCCGACTCGATAGGGCTGTCGAAAATTTTAACCTGATGCTCAGGAAGGAGTTCGGGCTGACAGGCCTGCAACTCGCGATCCTCCGGATACTGGCGGAACGCCCGGCACTGCCGCTTGCCGCCCTTCGCAAGGCGTTGGTCATGCACCCGGCGACGCTCGGCCAGGCCGTCGATGAGCTCAAGGCCAAGGGGCTGTGCCTCGTCGAGCGCGATGTGCGGGATCGGCGGGCGCGGCTGGTAGCGCTGACCCCCGAGGGCGAAGCGTTGCTGGCCCGCGCCCCGCTGGCCGGGCCGGTGCGCCTCCGCCAAGTGAATGCCGCCCCGGCTCGACTCGATAAGCTCGCGGCGGCCCTCGAGGACGCCGTCGATCTCTTCGGCCTGACCCCATGGGCGCCGCCAACGGGAGGAAAATCGTGAGCGAGGCGCTCGAGGACCTGCCCAATATCGGCAAAGTCTTGGCCGACCGGCTCCGTCGCGCCGGTATTATGACGCCAGAGCAATTTCGCGCCGCAGGCGATGAGGGCGCTTTCGCCCTATTGATTGCGACCTATCCCGAAGAGGCATGCACGCACACGCGGCTGGCGCTGGCCGGCGCGGCACGCGGCGTACGCTGGTACGGCTTGCCCGAAACGTTGCGCAAGGAGCTAACGGTGGGGCTTCACAGATGATCGCCGCGGAACGTTGGCAAGTCATAGCGCTGGCAGCTCAAACTTCTCCATCGCCACCCAGTCGGTGAGCAGCGCGAGGTCCGCGAAGCGAAAGACGAAAACGTTGCCGCCGCCGGGATCACCAATGCGGCGCTGATCTTCGGCGCGCGAAATCGGCCTGCCGCCGAGATGGCATTTGAGCAGAGTGCCGACGGCACCGTGGCCGGCGAAGGCGATCGGCGCCGTGAGGTCGTGCCGCTCAAGGACGGCTACAACGGCAGCGACTATTCGCGCCTGTGCGTCGCGCGCCGTTTCCCAGCCATCGATAGAAACGGTTGGATTGGCAAAGAAGGCATCGGCCGTCGCTTCGAACTTTTCGGGCAGCAGGAAGCCGGTCGAGGAGCGGTCGTTTTCCCCGAAGTTCTCCCCGCTTTCCACAGCGGCGCCCGAGGCCGCCGCGAGGAGTTCGGCCAACTCGCGCGCTTTGGTTTCGTGGCTTGAGACGATACGCTTGATGCAGGCAATCGACGAGTGCCGCGCGAACGCCTCGGCTCGTGCGCGGCCTTTCTCGCTCAGGCTCCATCGCGGTACTGGAACGGTCGGGTCCATCTGCACCTGCGGGTGCGTAATGTAGAGCGCATAGGTCACGCTGCGTTCGCGATCGCGGTCGCCGTCAATGAGAACGCGTGCGGGCTAAATGCCCCCGCGGGAAAAATGGGTCAACTCTCTGACCACCTGGCCGACTTTCCACTTGATGCCCTCTTCGGTCGGCTCGCCGTTGGCGTCGAAGGCTTCGTCGGCGGGGCCGATGCCGAGCAGGGTTGGCACCACCAGCGTGCCGACTTTGCTCAAGGAATCGCGCAGATGCGACAGCGAGAAGATGGTGGCGTATTTGCCGTTGCTGACGCCGCCGATACCGAACACCGCATGCTTGAACGGGTTCGGCTTTTCGCGGCTGACCCAAGCGACAGTGTTGGCGATGAGCGGGGTGATGCCACCATTGTATTCGGGCGTCGCGATAAAGACGATGTCGTGGCTCAAAAACGTCTCGGCGAGGCGCTTGGCGCTCTCAGGCGTCTTCCCGGCCTTTTCGATGTCCTCGTTGAAGATCGGCATTTCGAAATCGGCGAGGCTCAGGTCGGTCACCTCGACGCCAGCCTCGCGCAGCCGCGCCGACATCAGCCGCCGCAAAATCTCGTTGATCGATCCCTGCCGCAGCGAGCCGCACAGCGTAATGGCCGTCTTCATTGGTGTTCCCCGGTTGCAGAAGTCCCTCTGCTACCACTGAAACACCACGAGGTGCATATCCCATCCAGTGAACGGAGCATGCACCATTCCCGGAGGTTGGTTTCGAGCCTCAGGCCCCCGTATCGAACAGATTCTTCAGTTTGGCGAAAAAGCCGTGCGAGGAGGGGGAATTATCGTCGGTCGAGAGTTTTTGGAACTCTTCGAGCAGGTCGCGCTGTTTTCGCGACAGGTTTTGGGGCGTTTCGATATCGAGCTGGACGTAAAGGTCGCCCATGTCTTTCGACCTGAGCACCGGCATGCCCTTCGATTTGAGCCGTACCCGCTGTCCGGGCTGCGTGCCGGGCGCGACTTTTACCTTGGCCCGCGCCGCGTCGAGCGTCGGTACCTCGAACTCACCGCCGAGTGCCGCAGTGGTCATGGCGATGGGCACACGGGCATAAAGATCGGCGCCGTCGCGTTGGAACAGATCGTGCGGCTTTACGGATATGAAGATGTAGAGGTCGCCCGGCGGTCCACCCCTCAACCCGGCCTCACCTTCATTGGCGAGCCGAATGCGGGTGCCATCCTCGATGCCGCGCGGGATATCGACCGAAAGTTTCCGATGCTCCTGCCGGCGCCCCTGGCCGCCGCAATCGGTGCAGGGCTGCTCGATGATCTGCCCACGGCCCTGACATACCGGGCAGGTCCGCTCGATGGTGAAGAACCCCTGCGCCGCACGCACCTTGCCGTGGCCGTTGCACTGCTTGCAGGTCGACATGCCGGTGCCGGGCTTGGCGCCCGAGCCGTCACAGGTGTGGCAGGTGACGAGGGTCGGCACGTCGATTTCGACGGTACGGCCGATAAAGGCCTCCTCGAGCGAAATATCAAGATTGTAGCGGAGGTCAGAGCCGCGGAGCCGTGCCGAAGCGCCGCCCTGACCGCCGCGGCGGCCGCCACCCATCATATCGCCGAAGAGGTCCTCGAAGATATCGGACATCGAGGCGCCGAAATCCGGCCCAAAACCGGGGCCGCCCGGGCCGCCCCTTCCGGCGCCGTTCTCGAAGGCGGCATGGCCGAAGCGATCGTAGGCCGCGCGCTTCTGCGGATCCTTCAGCGCGTCATAGGCCTCGGAAATTTCCTTGAACCGGTGCTCGGCGTCGGCATCTCCCGGATTGCGGTCGGGATGATACTGCATCGCAAGCTTGCGATAGGCGCTCTTGAGTGCGCCGTCATCGGCGCCCTTCTGAACGCCGAGAACTTCGTAAAAGTCACGTTTGGCCAACCGGCGGAACCCCTGAGGCGATAAAGGCGGCGCGCCCCAAGAGAGGGAGAGGCACGCATCGCCGCATTGAACTAGCAATTGCCAACCCCGCCACGCAAGGCGATCGGGCGCATTGGAGCACAAATAAGCATCGTGTGTTGCCGATGCTAGGGCGTAGCGATCCGCCAGAAGGGCAGGGCTGCTGCTTCAGGCGGTTCGCAGCATACGAAAAGGCCCCGGACTTTCGCCCGAGGCCCCGATACTTAAACTTGAATCCGGTCGAGCCGGATGGCTCGCGTCAGGCCGACTTCTTGTCGTCGGGCACTTCCTCGAAGTCGGCATCGACGACATCGTCATCGGCCGGCTTGTCGCCGCCCGCAGCCTTGGCTTCGGCTTCAGCCTGGCTGGCCTTGTACATCGCCTCGCCGAGCTTCATCGAGACTTCCGCCAGCGCCGCGGTCTTTTCCTTGATCGCGTCGGCATCGTCGCCTTCGATGACGCCACGGAGATCGCTTAGCGCGGTCTCAATCGCCGTCTTGTCTTCCGCCGAAACCTTGTCGCCATAATCCTTGAGCGACTTTTCGGTCGAGTGCAGCAGCGATTCGGCCTGGTTCTTGGCCTCTACCGCTTCACGCTTCTTCTTGTCGGCGTCGGCGTTCTGCTCTGCTTCCTTAACCATGCGTTCGATGTCGGCGTCGGAGAGGCCGCCCGAGGCCTGAATGCGGATCTGCTGCTCCTTGCCGGTACCCTTGTCCTTGGCCGAAACCTGCACAATGCCGTTGGCATCGATATCGAAGGTCACCTCGATCTGCGGCACGCCGCGGGGCGCCGGCGGAATGCCGGCGAGGTCGAAATTGCCGAGCAGCTTGTTGTTCGCCGCCATTTCGCGCTCACCCTGGAACACCCGGATGGTCACCGCACTCTGCGAATCTTCAGCTGTCGAAAAAGTCTGGCTCTTCTTGGTCGGGATCGTCGTGTTGCGGTCGATCAGGCGGGTGAACACGCCACCCAGCGTCTCGATGCCGAGCGACAGCGGCGTCACGTCGAGCAGCAGCACGTCCTTGACGTCGCCCTGGAGCACGCCGGCCTGGATGGCGGCGCCGACGGCGACCACTTCATCCGGATTGACTCCCTTGTGCGGCTCTTTGCCGAAGAAGGCCTTCACCGTCTCGACCACCTTGGGCATGCGGGTCATGCCGCCGACGAGCACGACTTCGTCGATCTGCCCGGCCGAAAGCCCGGCGTCCTTGAGTGCCTGCCGGCAGGGCTCGACGGTCTTCTGGATCAGGTCGTCGACGAGCTGCTCGAACTTCGCGCGGGTCAGCTTCAGTGTCAGGTGTTTTGGGCCCGAGGCATCTGCCGTGATGAAGGGCAGGTTGATTTCAGTCTGCGTCGCCGACGAAAGTTCGATCTTGGCCTTTTCGGCTGCTTCCTTGAGACGCTGCAGCGCGAGCTTGTCCTTGCGCAGGTCGATGCCCTGCTCTTTCTTGAACTCGTCCGCGAGGTAGTCGACGAGGCGGATGTCAAAGTCCTCGCCGCCGAGGAAGGTGTCGCCATTGGTCGACTTCACCTCGAATACGCCGTCGCCGATTTCGAGGACCGAAACGTCGAACGTGCCGCCGCCGAGGTCATAGACCGCGATGATGCCGGTGTTCGATTTGTCGAGGCCGTAGGCAAGCGCGGCGGCCGTCGGCTCGTTGATGATGCGCAGCACTTCGAGGCCGGCGATCTTGCCGGAATCCTTGGTGGCCTGACGCTGGGAATCGTTGAAATAGGCGGGAACGGTGATGACCGCCTGTGAAACCTTTTCGCCGAGATAGTTCTCAGCGGTTTCCTTCATCTTCTGCAGGATCATCGCCGACACTTCCGACGGCGAATATTTGTCGCCGGAAACCTCGACCCAGGCGTCGCCATTGTCGGCCTTGATGATCTTGAAGGGGACGAGATGCTTGTCCTTCTCGACCATCGGATCGTCGTAGCGACGGCCCATCAGGCGCTTCACCGCAAACAGCGTGCCTTCAGGATTGGTCACTGCCTGGCGCTTGGCCGGCTGGCCGACGAGTCGCTCGCCCGAGGCGGTAAATGCCACCATCGAGGGCGTGGTGCGCGCGCCTTCCGAATTCTCGAGAACCTTGGGAGTGGTGCCTTCCATGACGGCGACGCACGAATTGGTGGTGCCGAGGTCGATACCGATAACTTTAGCCATTCCTGCCTCTTCTTTCAGCGAACCCCTAGTGGAACTCCTGTTGAGAGGCAATTCCGTGACCCGAGGAGCCTGGGGTCGGGTTCCTAGTTTGGTTGAGAGTACCCGATTGCGGGCCTGTCGGGCTATATAGGGGCGGTGTTTTTGCCCTGCAAGCATGGAAAGCCGGTATTTGGCCGCCGATTGTGACATCTTCTTCTGCCGGCTCAAACATCGTTCGCCATGCACTGGCCCAGATCGTCATGCCGATGCTGCCAAGAAATCGCCGCTAACGGCCACTAGCTAACTGCCGGATAGCACGGGCTTCATTGGCAAGCTCGCCGCTCCCGGCTAGGATCGCGCCGGCTTTTTCATTTCAAGCGCGGACCGAAAATGCGGTCCAGGCTCATCACGGAAGGATTTATCATGACCATGCGAACGCACCTCACGGTGCTCGCCGCGCTGGCGCTGCTCGGCGCCGGCACTCCCGCCTTTGCGCAGACCGTCCCGGCCGACGCCAACAAGGCGCTATGGTGCTCGGCGGCTTTCACCCTCGTCGCTCCGCAGGCCAAGGCGCAGGGCCAGGCCGCGGCCGCCGACAATTTCGACAAATATTCGAAGACACTCGCCAGTGCGGCGACCGATAGCCTGAAGAAGGCGGGGTTCACCGACGACAACATCAAGACGCAGGGCACGGCCTATGCCGATAAGGTCAGCAAGGAGCTGAGCGGTGGAGGCACCGCCGAATTCACCGTCGTCGATTGCACCCAGCTCGTCGATCCGGTCGCTGCCGCCTCGATCCAGTCGGCGACGACGCCTGCCGATAACGCACCAGCCGCAGCTCCTGCGGCACCGGCAGCCGGCACCACGACGACACCGGCGCCTGCAGCGAAGTAAGAGCCAATCGATCGATTGATGAAGCGCCGCGCCACCAGTGTGCGACGCTTCCGAAAGCCGGAGCTCCACCAATGCCAATTATCTCCGGACCGCGTGACGTCCTCATCGTCGTCGATATGCAGAACGATTTTCTTCCTGGCGGCAGCCTGGCGGTGGCCGGTGGGGACGAGATCGTCCAGCCGATCAACCGGCTGGCCCGAAAGTTCGAAAATGCGGTGATGACGCACGATTGGCACCCCGCCGATCACGTGTCTTTCGCCTCCAACCATCCCGGCAAAAAGCCGTTCGACACCATCGAGCTCAGCTACGGCACGCAGGTCCTCTGGCCCGACCACTGCGTTATCGGGAGCACTGGCGCCGAGTTCACCCCGGGCCTCGATCTCCCGGGCGCCCAACTTGTGATCCGCAAGGGTTTTCACGCCGACATCGACAGCTATTCCGGCTTTCGCGAGGCGGATCGCAAGACACTCACGGGCCTCGCCGGCTACCTCAACGAACGCGGCCTCAACCATGTCTTCATCTGTGGCGTCGCGACCGATTTCTGCGTCGGCTGGACCGCGATCGACGCCCGCGCCGCAGGTTTTGAAACCTACGTCATCGACGACCTGACACGCGGCATCGACGCCGCCGGCTCATTGGCGCGCGCCCATGCCGATATGGCGGCGGCGGGCGTGAAACGAATCAACGCAGCCGATATCGCCTAGACCGCGGCGATGCACACCTGCCGGCGGCTAGCGCCGGTCAGCGGCGACCGATCGAAGTCGCCATACCGCGCCACCAACCGCAAGCCGCCTGCCGCCAGCAGCAGCGGCATCTCCTGCGGGAAAATCTGCCGCATCTCAAGTTGCATATGCACAAAATCTGGCCGCTGCCGGTCCGACCAATACCAGTCGACGTGGCTGACCTGCGCGATAGCGTCGTAATGTATAGTCTCCTCCAGCCGCAGATCGCCGTGCGTGGGATGGATGAAATTGCCGACGAGTTGCCGCATGCCGGGCGGGAGGCTCAACAGCCCCGCGCTGGGGACAAAGGCATCGAAGACGAATTGACCGCCCGGCCGGAGATGGCGGCGAACGCAGGTCAAAAGCCCCGCGAAGTCGTCCGCGGTCTGCAGGTGCAGCATCGAATTGGCCGCAATGAGGATCGTGTCGAAGCTTCGTCCGAGCTCGAAATCGCGCATATCGAGCCGCACAAATTCCACCGCGACAGTCGATCCTGACGCGGAGGCCCTGGCTTCGGCGAGCATCGTGTCCGACAGATCGCCCCCCACCACATTGAGTCCTGCCTTCGCCAGCGGAAGCGAGATACGCCCGGTACCACAGGCGAGGTCGAGGACGGCTTGCCCATTCGCCTGCGCGACGCCGACATAGAAATCGATCATCTCGCCATCGGCGGGTGCGACGAGATCGTAGAGGTCGGGATGGTCGTAAAGCGAACTCGCCATGCCCAGAAGCTATCGGCAATCGCCCATCGCAGAAAGTGCAGAGGTCGCAAATGCGCTCGCAACCGGGATTGTCGGTCTTCTTTTGACGATTGCCGCGAGGCAGGTATCCTGACCGGATCGGAGTAGGGCGAGAAGGAGCCGGCGTCGTGATCGAGGGGTCGTGCCATTGCGGGGCGGTGCGTTGGAGACTTGACGGCGTTCCGGTATCCGCGACCGCCTGCAACTGCACCGTTTGCCGCCGTTATGGAACGCTTTGGGCCTATGGGTACGAGGGTGAAGACATCCACGTGTCAGGCGCGACCCGGCCCTATATCCGGGGCCAAAAGGTCCTGGCCTTTCACTTCTGCCCCGAATGCGGCTGCGTCGCCTATTGGCGATCGCTGACGGAATGGGACGGCCGGCGCCGCATGGGCGTGAACCTCAGGCTCGCCGAACCGGAGGCGGTGTCCGGCATCCCGATCCAGCGATTCGACGGCCTCAATGGCTGGGATGACCTTCCCCGCGACGGCCGCACCGTCGCGCACCTCTGGTTCTAGGCGCTCTTGTCGACGCCTTCGGAGACCGGCGTTTCGGCCTTGCCGCCGCCCTTGGCGACGCCAACCATCGCCGGCCGTAGCACGCGGTCGCCGATCGCGTAACCCGACTGGACCACCTGCACGACCGTGCCTTCCGGCTGGGCGGGGTCTGGCACTTCGAACATCGCCTGGTGCTTATGCGGATCGAACTTTTGGCCGAGCGCTTCGATCGGCGTCACGCCGTGCTTGGCGAGGAGGCGCTGCATCTCACGCTCAGTGAGCTCGATGCCGTCGATCAGCGATTTGAGCGTACCTTCGGCGGTGGCGCGAACCTCGGCCGGTACGACGACCATCGCCCGCGAAAGTGAGTCCGTCGCCGCCAGCATGTCGCGGGCAAAGCTTGCGATGGCGTACGTGCGGGTATCGCTGATCTCGCGCTCGGTGCGCTTCCTGAGATTCTCCATCTCGGCGGCGGTCCGCAGCAGCCGATCCTTGAACTCGGCATTTTCGGCGACCAGCGCGTCGAGCGCCGCGCGGCCGGCCTTGAGCTCGGCGTCGCGCGGATCGGGCTGCACGTCAGCCGCAGAAGTCGCGGTTTCCGGCGTCTCGGTCGCTGCGGGTTTGCTCTCGGGCGTTTCGTTCTCGTCCATCATCATCCATTCCGCACAAAAACATCGCGTCCGAAGGCGTAGCAGCGCTCGTTCGAACCGCGATGTGACATCAGGGGGCCGGACCGATCCGGCATTCGCCCCGCATATCGGCGAGTTTTCCGGAAAATTCAACCGGAGAAACCGGCCACCGTCCCTGAGCGGCCGCCGACGCCTTATTTCTTGCGGCCGACCATCGTGCTGATGACCTGCGCCGTATAATCGACCACCGGCACGATGCGCGCATAGTTGAGCCGGGTCGGGCCGATGACGCCGAGCACGCCGACGACCTTGTTGTTGGCGTCCTTATAGGGCGAGAGGATGACCGAAGAGCCGGAGAGCGAGAAAAGCTTGTTTTCCGAGCCGATGAAGATCCGCACGCCTTGCGCTTTCTCGGCATCGCCGAGGAGCTCGATGAGCCCGTCGCGGCTTTCGAGTTCGTCGAAGAGTTGCCTCATGCGCTGCAATTCCTCCGACGCCATCGTATCGTTGATAAGGTTGGCCCGGCCGCGCACGATGACGGTTGGCGGCGCCTTGCCACTGCCTTCCGAGAGCGTCGCGAGCCCTGCTTCGACCAGCTTTCGGGTCAGCTCGTCGAGTTCGGCCAGTTGCTCGGTCCGCTGGGCCAGCAATGCGGTCCGCGCTTCCGACAGGGTCCGCCCGACCACGAGATGCGCGACATAGTTCGATGCCTGGGTCAGCGCGCTCGAGGTCAGGCCCGGCGGTAGCGGCACCACGCGGTTTTCCACGGAGCCATCGACGCCGACCATCACCGCCATGGCGGTTAATGCGTCGAGCCGCACGAACTCGATGTGCTTCAGCACCATGTCGGATTTTGTAGCGATGACGACGCCCGCGCCGTGGCTGAGGCCCGACAGCAGCTGGCTGGCTTCGGTGAGCAGGTCTTCGACCTTGCCTTCGCGCGCCTGCCCCTCGATCTGCTGGGCGATGGTGGCGCGCTCGCGCTCGTCGACCGCGCCGACCTCCAGCATCGCGTCGACGAAAAAGCGCAGGCCCTCCTGCGTCGGCGCCCGGCCGGCCGAGGTATGGGGGGCAGCGATCAGGCCGAGGTCTTCGAGATCGGCCATGACGTTGCGCACGGAAGCGGGCGAGAGGCCGAGCGACAGCATGCGGCTCAGGTCGCGCGAACCGACCGGCGCCCCCGTCTCGAGGTACCGCTCGACGATCTTCTTAAAAATGTCCTGGCTGCGGGCGTTGAGAACAGCGAGGAAGTCTTCGGGTGCCTTGTTCATTTTCCCAAACCGGCGGAACGGCTTGCCCCGCTCGTTCACCATTTAGGCAAAAACCCACGGGAATCAAAGCCGTCCTGCGCTTGTTCCGACTCTGCCTTAGGGTTAAGAGGCGGTTAACACCGTTTCCCTAGCCAAGAGTTGTTGATGCGGCCTTCCGGACGTGAACCCCACGAAATGCGCAACGTGTCGCTGGAGCGGAATGTCGCGCCGAAGGCTGAAGGCTCGTGCCTCGTGAGTTTTGGATCGACCCGCGTGCTGGTGACTGCCAGCGTCGAGACGGGCGTGCCGTCCTGGCGTCGCGGGCAGGGCCTCGGCTGGGTCACCGCCGAATACGGCATGCTGCCGCGCGCCACCGGCACGCGCACCCGCCGCGAAGCGACCGCAGGGAAGCAGAGCGGCCGCACGCAGGAAATCCAGCGGCTGATTGGCCGGTCTCTCCGCGCCGTCGTCGACATGCAAGCCCTCGGCGAAAATCAGATCACCCTCGATTGCGATGTGCTCGAGGCCGATGGCGGCACGCGGACCGCCTCGATCACCGGCGCCTACGTAGCGCTGGCCGACGCCATTTCATGGATGAAGGCGCGCTCGCTGACCAAGGGCAATCCGCTGCGCGACAGCGTCGCCGCCATTTCCTGCGGCATCTACCGGCAGACCCCCGTACTCGACCTCGACTACCTCGAGGATTCGGAAGCCGAGACCGACGCCAATTTCGTCATGACCGGCGGCGGCAAGTATGTCGAGATTCAAGGCACCGCCGAAGGCGCCCCGTTTGATCGCGCCGAGCTCGAAAGCCTGATGTCCCTCGCCCAGCAGGGAATTTCTGACCTTTCGGTGCTGCAGAAGGCGGCGCTCGCCTCATGACAGACGGGCTAAAACTTCATCCAGGTGATCGGCTGGTAATCGCGACCCACAACGACGGGAAGCTGAGGGAGTTCAAGGACTTGCTTGAACCGTTCGATCTTGAACTGATGTCGGCCGGAGAGCTTGGCCTGCCGGAGCCTGACGAAACCGGCACGAGTTTTGTCGAAAACGCTCGCATCAAGGCGCACGCGGCGGCCGCTGCTTCGGGAGCCCTGTCGCTCGCCGATGATTCCGGCCTCTGCGTCGATGCGCTGAACGGCGATCCAGGCGTCTACACCGCGAACTGGGCCGGTTCTGCCTCGAACGGTAGCCGCGACTATATGGTTGGCATGCGCCGCGTCGAGGATTCGCTGCAGGCCGCCGGCGCCGCCAGTCCCGCAAAGCGCCGTGGCTCGTTTCGCGCCACGCTCTGCCTCGCCCACCCGGATGGCCGCGACGCGATCTTCGAGGGTCAAGTCGACGGCACGATGGTCTGGCCGCCGCGCGGCCAAAAGGGCTTTGGCTTCGATCCGATGTTCATGCCGGACGGCTTCGACATCACCTTCGGCGAGATGCCGTCCGAGGCCAAGCATTCCTGGTCGCCGGGCAAAGTGGGCCTAAGCCATCGGGCGCGCGCCTTCGCTAAGTTCGTGGAGGCGGCGGTCAGCACATGAACGTCCTCTCCATCCAGTCCGAGGTGATTTACGGCCACGTCGGCAATGCCGCGGCGCGCTTTGCGCTGCAGCGGCTGGGGCACGAGGCCTGGTGCGTACCTACGGTTCTGCTCACGAGCCATGCCGCCCACAAGGGCGTTGCCGGGGAAGCCACCCCGCCGGCCCTGCTCGAAAAGCTCGTCGCAGGGCTCGAAGCACAGGGCCGGTTTGCCGAGAGCAATGCCGTCATTTCCGGTTATCTCGGCTCGCCCGAGCAGGCGGCAATCGTCGCCGGCGCGGTGGGACGCGCAAAGGCCGCCAACCCCGGCGTGCGCTATTGCCTCGACTCCGCCTTTGGTGACGACGGCCGGATTTATGCGCGACCGGGCGTTGCCGAAGCAATGGCGCAGACGCTGCTGCCACTCGCCGATATCGTGACGCCCAATGCATTCGAGCTCTCGGTGCTGTCAGGCCTGCCCGTTGGCAATCCGGATGAGGCATTGGCCGCTGCCGAAGGGCTGAACCGGCCAATGGTCATCGCCAAGTCGGTGCCGATGGGTGATCGCCTCGGGACGCTGCTTGTCGAGCCCGACGGCGCCTGGCTCGCCTCGACCCCGCGGATCGACAATCCACCGCGCGGCGCCGGCGATCTTTTTGCTTCCCTATTTATCGGCCAACTCGTCGCCGGGCACACCGCCTCCGAAGCGCTGCAACTCGCCGTCCGCGCCACCTGGCATGTGCTCGACCGCAGCGCCGGCGAACCCGAGATGCACCTCATTACCGAGCAGCAGGCGCTGGCCGCGCCGCCGCTGCCGCCGGCGTTCAAGCTCGAACGCATCGAGACGCGGAGGCGGGTCGTTGGATAAAGTCATCGAAGCGAGCCGACCGGCAGTTCAGAACGACAGGGGCAATGGCCTCTTCGGCGTCTATGTGCACTGGCCGTTCTGCACCAGCAAATGCCCCTACTGCGACTTCAACTCGCACGTTCATCACGGCGCCTTCGACGAGGCCGCCTATGTTGCCGCCTATGAGCGCGAGATCGCCTGGTTCGCCGAACAGGCGCCGGGCCGGACGGTGCAATCGATCTTTTTTGGCGGTGGCACGCCCTCGCTGATGAGCCCGGCCGCCGTCGGCAAAATTCTCGACTCCATCGGCCGGCACTGGACGATCGCGCCAAAAACCGAAATCACCCTCGAGGCCAATCCGACCAGTGTCGAGGCGGACCGTTTCCGTGGCTATCGCGCCGCAGGCGTCAACCGCGTCTCGCTCGGCGTCCAGTCCCTCAGGCCAAAACCGCTCGCCGAACTCGGTCGCAAGCACACGGTGGAAGAGGCTGAGGCCGCCGTGCGGCTGGCCCAGTCGATTTTCCCGCGCTCCAGTTTTGACCTGATCTATGCGCGCCCCGGCCAGACCCTCGAGGATTGGCGCGATGAACTGACCGAGGCGATCTGGCTCTCGAAAGGCCATTTGTCGCTCTACCAGCTCACCATTGAGATGGGCACGCGCTATTACGACCTGTTCCGCGCCGGTAAGCTCAAAATGCCGAACGAGGACCTCGCTGCCGATTTTTACGAGCTGACGCAGGAGCTTACGGCGGAGGCCGGGCTCCCGGCCTATGAGATTTCGAACCACGCCCGCCCCGGCCAGGAGAGCACGCACAACCTGCTCTATTGGCGCTACGGGGAATATGCCGGCATCGGCCCCGGCGCGCACGGCCGCCTGCTTGTCGGCAATGAGCGGCACGCCACGGCGACCGAAAAGCTGCCCTTCGAGTGGCAGAAGCGGGTCTTGGCGAAGGGCAACGGCCTCGTCACCGACGACGTCCTCACCTGGGAAGAAGAAGGCGACGAACTGCTGGTGATGGGCCTGCGCCTCCGCGAAGGCATCGATCCCCGCCGTTTCACCAAACTCTCCGGCCGCGCCATTTCGGATCACCAGATCCGCGAACTAAAATCCATCGGCTTCGTCGAAACCCTCCCCAACGGCAACCTCCGCGTCACCGACAAGGGCTGGCCGGTGCTGGACGCTGTGGTGGCGGATCTGGCGGCTTAGGACTTTCGCCGTAACGCCAGCCCGTCGAGTATCAGCTCAAGTCCGCCCTCGAACAGTGCATCGCGCGAGTTGCGGCGGGTCGCGCCCGTTCCGGCGAAGATCGGCTTGTTGTGCGGTGTCTCCTCGCTGACGCGGCCGTCCGCCTGATGTTCGTAAGTGACGCCGAGGGCGTAATCGAACACCGTGACCATGCCAATCGTTGCGTCCTGCTGAGAAAAGCCCTGGGTCGCGAGGAATGTGATGCCGCGCTCGAAGTCGGCAAGATGCCGTGAGTGCGCCAGGTTCGCATTCGACAGGATCTCGGCGCCGTCCCGCACACTCAGGAGCGTGGCACGGTACCAGCCGGCTGCCTGCTTGAGCCAGCTTCGCCAGTCCCCCGGCTGAAACGCCGCCTCGACCATGCGGTCAAGCAGACGGCCCGCCATGCCATCAACGATCTCCTGCTTGTTGCGAAAGTGCCAGTAGAGCGCTGGATTTTTCACGCCAAGCTCATCGGCGATGCGCCGGATGGTGAGGCCCCCAAAGCCGTGCGCTTCGAGGACGCGAAACGCGGCGTCGAGAACACGGCTCTCGTCGAGTGGCGGGTGTTTGGGCGAAGGGGCACTCATCTCTCCACGTTAAGGCTTGAACCTCGTCCTTAGCAACGTTATATGAGTCCTTAGCGTTGCTAAGGAGACTGCGATGACAACCGCTCAACCTTTTACGAGGTCAGCCGATGGCACAGAAATTCACGCCGCCGACTACGGCGTGGGGAAGCCGATCGTCGTCGTGCATGGCGGTATGAACGCCGCGAAATATTGGCAGGACACCGGCGATCTGTTGGCGCCCCATTGGCGCCTCGTCGTTATTGAGCGCCGGGTATACGGCCTGTCGGGCACGCCAAAGATGCCGCACTCGATGGCACGGGAGGCCGAAGACATCAGCGCCGTGCTCACGAAAATCGGCGAGCCGGCGATTGTCGTTGGTCATTCCTCCGGCGCAGTAGCGACGCTCGAGGCTGCGCTAACCCATCCCCCGATGCTGCGCGGGATACTCCTCTATGAACCGCCGATCCAGCTCGATACGCCGCTTGGTGGAAACGCGCAGCCGCGGATGGAAGCGGCGCTGGCGCGGGGGGATGCCGACACAGCCTTGAAGATCTTCTTCAGCGACCTGGTTCAATTGCCGCCACACGCGGTCGAGTACATGTCGACGAGCCCGGAATTCGCTGGCGGCTGGGGCGAAATGAAGCGTCTGGGGCCCGCCCAGGCCGAAGACAACAGCGCCATCCGGGCGCTACCGCTCGGCATCGCGCGCTTCCGCGGCATTGATGTGCCCGCCCTGCTGCTGCGCGGCGAGGATAGCCCAAAGCACCTTCACGACCGCCTCGACGCCCTCAAAACAGTTCTTCCGACAACCAGCGAGGCGACCCTGACCGGCGAGGGCCACACGGCCAACCTCACCGCACCCGACAAGCTCGCGGCAGTCATCGATAAGTTCGCCTACGAGACGTTGGGCTAAAGGCTGACCGCCCGACCTCACGGAACGAACCGGCTCGTCGCGGATTCTTAGCTCCACATAGGAGCGTCACATGGAAACCGAACCTCTTCTCGTCTTCATTCTCGTGCTGATCATCGGCATCGCCGTAGGGCTGTTGTTCCAGCGCATGACCAATCGTGGCTGGCTGACGCGCCAGATTGCCGGCGGCCGTCGCGCCGATATCACGTCGGCTTTGGTTGGTATCGCCGGCGCCTTCATCGGCTTCCACATCATGGCGCTCGCCGGCTTCATCGCCACCCTGCTGGTGCTGATCGGCGCAGTGATCGGCGCGGCCGTCGTAGTCTGGGTGTGGCGCGAATTCAGGCTCTAGAGCTTCGCCCCGTCGACCTTTGTAGCCACACCCGCGCCGACCTGCTTGATCACAAGGGCATATTGGCTCCGGCCGTCGGGGAGGAAACGGAACACGCCGTCGCGGCCGTTGAATCCACCGGGCATGGTGAGTGCGGCAGCGCTGTAGCGCGCCGCGACCAGTGGCTTGGCATTGGCGAGGATCACCGCCGTATAGGCGATCGTCGCCAAGGGATGCGGATTGCCGGCGAATTTGGTGACGTATTCGGCTTTCAGCGCCTGGTAGCCGGAGTCATCGACCGCGGGGTAGATGGCGCCGTTGAGCGATGGTGTGGCGGTGATCGCCGGGTCCATGTCCCAATCCGCCGAGCCGACCAGCAACACTTTGCCCGGCGGCACCCCGGCTTGCGCCACCATGGCGCCGATCGAGGGTGCCGAGGCGCGGTCGGGGATGAACAGCGTATCGATGGCGCCTGAGGTGAGCTGCGGCGCCAATTGCGCGATGATGCCGCTGGCCTGCGCCGCCGCACTGAACGAAAACGTGCCCTTCGCGGCGATGCCGAGGCCCGGGGTCACCTGCTGGAAGGCCGCCTGCTGCGCTTGCCCAAAACTCGTATTGGGGAAAATCCCTGCCACCGTTTTGCGATCGCGCCCCGCGGCATAGCCCAGGCTGCGGCGAATCTCGGTCTCCGGCAGGACGTTGAGCAAATAGACGCCAGCCGACGCGGCGCTCGAGTTGTTCGAGAAGCCGATCAGCGGAATACCCGCCGATTTTGCCGCCGCCCCCGCGGCAAGCACCTGGTCGCCGCGCAGCGGCCCGAGGATCAGGCTCGCTCCCTGCGAGATCGCGGCGCTCGCCTGCTGCGCCGCGCCACCGGCCGTCGAGCCGGTATCGAGCAGCAGCAGCGTGATGTTGTCCTCAATCTTTGGCGAGCTCGAAATGTAGTTGATGGCCATCTGAGCGGCATTGGCCATCGAGATGCCGACGCTCGACAGCGACGGATCGCCTGAGAGCGGCAACAGCAGGGCCACGCGTGTCGGTCCCGTACCGAACGTCTGCCCGGCGCCCTTGGGCGGCGCGCCGCCGCTCGACTGCGGCCCAAAATTGAAGCTCGTCGTGTCGCAGGCGGCAAGCAGCGCCAGCGCGCTGGCGCCCGCACCGAGCCGAAAAACCTGCCGGCGATTGATCCCTTGCGTCATCTGCTCCTCCGAGCTGGATGGTTAGCAAAGTATGAGCGCCGAAGTTTAAGGCTTCCCTATACAAAAGCCGCTCGGCGGGGTTGAGTGAGCCCCAGAACCTGCCGGGGGATTTTTTGAGCACAGAGCCGACCGCGCCAAAGCGCTATTTCATCGCCGGCGCGCCTTTTGATGCACCGTCGCTGGCGCCGGGCCTCTACGTCGTCGCGACGCCGATCGGCAATTTGCGCGATATCACGCTCCGGGCGCTCGAAACGCTGGCGGCGGCCGATGTGGTGTTCTGCGAGGATACGCGAACCTCGGCCCGCCTTCTTGACCATTACGGCATCAAGACGCCCCGAAAGCCGCTGCACGAGCATAACGAACGGGAGCGGGCAGGGGCGATCGTCGAAGATCTGGGGCGCGGCGCGGCGATCGCACTGATTTCCGATGCCGGCACGCCGCTGCTGTCGGACCCGGGCTTTCCGCTGGTCCGCGCCGCGCGTGAGGCCGGCGCGGCTGTCTTTGCCGTGCCCGGGGCTTCCGCCTTGCTGTCGGGGCTTTCCATTGCCGGCCTGCCTACCGATCGATTTTCGTTCATAGGCTTTCTGCCGGTAAAGACCGTGGCGCGGCAAAAAGCCATTGCCGGCCTGAAAGACCGCCCTGAGACACTGGTGTTCTACGAATCGCCACGCCGGCTGGGCGATGCCCTCGCCGCGCTGGCGGATGGTTTTGGCGGCGAGCGCGAAGCTGCCGTCGCGCTGGAACTCACCAAGCGCTTCGAGCGCGTCTCTCGCGGGAAGCTGGCCGCACTCGCTGCCGAATATGGGGCAGCCGAGACCAAAGGCGAGGCGGTCATCCTCGTCGCGGGTGGCGCTGCACCCGAAGCGCCCTCGACCGAAGACTGGCAGGCGGCCCTCGCCGAGGCTCTTGCCGATCAACCGCTGCGCGCCGCGGTCGACGCCACCGCCGAGCGTTTTGGTGTAAAACGCAAACAGGTCTACGATGCCGCACTCGCCCTCAAAGCCCAAGAGTGAGCTGCGGCTTGTTGCCGAAAGGCACGGCCGCCGCGGGGAGCTGCTGGCCGCTCTGTTCCTCCAGGCGCAGTTTTACCGCATCGTCGAGCGGCGCTTCAAAAGCCCGGTCGGCGAGATCGATCTCATCGCGCAGCGTTTCGGCACAACGGTCTTTGTCGAGGTGAAAGCACGTGGCCGCGCAGAGAGCGTCGGGGAGGCGCTACAGCAGGTCAACCAGCAGCGGATCGTCCGCGCCGCCCAGTATTATCTGAGCCGTCACCCGAAGCTCGCCGCGACGCCGCTCCGCTTCGACGTGATTTTCCTTGCGCCAAAGTCCTGGCCGCGGCATCTGAAGAACGCATTTCAAACATCGTGAGATACCGATGAAACTTCGTGTCGCGGTCCAGATGGACCCCATCGCCTCGATCAACCCGCTTGGTGATTCCACTTTCGCGCTGATGCTAGAGGCGCAGGATCGCGGGCATGGCCTCGCTTACTACACGCCGAATACGCTGGCGCTGCGCGATAACAGGGTTTCGGCCAGCCTCGCCCCGATAAGGCTCTTTGATAAGCCGAAGGGCGAGCACTTTGCGCTCGGCGATTTTGCGCGGGCTGATCTTGGGACCTACGACGTCGTGCTGATGCGGCAGGATCCGCCGTTCGACATGAACTACATCACGCTCACCCACATGCTAGAGCGCATCCACCCGAAAACTTACGTCGTCAATGCGCCGGCTTCGGTAAGAAATGCGCCGGAAAAAATCCTCGTCACCGAGTTTCCCGAGCTGATGCCGCCGACGCTCGTGACCCGCGACCGGGCGCTGATCCACGCCTTCCGCAAGGAGCACGGCAACATCATCGTCAAGCCGCTCTACGGCAATGGCGGCGCCGGCGTGTTTTTGATCCAGGAGGGCGACCAAAACCTCGTCTCGCTGCTCGAATTGTTCGAGCAGAGTTTCAGGGAGCCCTTCATGATCCAGCGCTACCTTCCCGAGGTGCGTAAAGGCGACAAGCGGATCATCGTCGTCGACGGCGAGGCGGTGGCCGGCCTCAATCGCGTGCCGTCCGACGGCGAGGCGCGCTCCAACATGCATGTGGGCGGCCGGCCGGAACTCTCCCCGCTCACCGATCGCGAGAAGGAAATCTGCGCCGCGATCGGCCCCGCCCTCAAAGAGCGCGACCTGATCTTCGTCGGCATCGACGTCATCGGCGGCTACCTGACCGAGATCAACGTCACCTCGCCGACCGGCATCCGAGAGATCAAGCGGTTCGGTGGCCCTGACATTGCGCCCATGATCTGGGACGCCATCGAGAAGCGGCGGTAAGGACTCGGGGCTACAGCATCCGCCAGATCACCAGCGCGGCCGCGACGACGGCGAAGGCCAGGGCGGTGATGATGAGCCAGCTCGGCACGCCCCGGCGCGGCGGCGCGTTGCGAAGCTTTTCGTAATCGGCGAGCAGGGTCTCGGCCTTGGTGACGATTCCCGGGAGGCGGGAAAACATCTCACCGGCGATCGAAAGCCCGTCGCGGATATCGTCAATGCGACCAAGCGGACCTGCCTCGCGCCTCAGCCAGTCACCGACCACTGGCTCAGAGATGGTCCAGATATCGAGATTGGGGTCGAGCGCCCGCGCCACGCCCTCGACCAGCACCATGTTCTTTTGCAGCAGGATCAGTTCGGGCCGCGTCTGCATGTCGAAGAGTTCGGTGGTGGCGAAAAGCTGGCCGAGCACGCGCGCCATCGAAATTTCGCCTGCCATGCGGCCATGCAGCGGCTCGCCGATGGCCCGTAGCGCCAACGCAAAATCATCGACGGACTGGGTCTTGGGCACATAGCCGATATCGAAATGGCGCTGCGCGATCATTCGGTAGTCGCGGGTGATGAAGCCGTAGAGAATGTCGGCAAGGAACCGCCGCTCGCGCCGGCTGATGCGGCCCATGATGCCGAAATCGACGGCGATGATGTTGCCCGTGCCCCGCTCGGCGAAAAGATTGCCCGGATGCATGTCGGCGTGGAAAAAACCGTCGCGGATGGCGTGGCGCAAAAAGCTCTGCAGCAGATTTTCGGCGAGCTTTTTGCGGTCGATGCCCGCGGCATCGAGTGCGTCGATATCGCGGATCGGGATGCCCTCGACCCAGCTGGTGGTAAGGACGTTCTGCGCGGTGTGGTCCCAGCTCACCGTCGGCACGATGAAGCCGGTGTCGTCCTTCGTATTCTGCGTGATCTCGGAAATCGCCGCGGCCTCAAGCCTGAGGTCGAGCTCGATCCGAGCGGAACGGTCGAGTGTCGTCACGACATCGGTCGGCCTCAGGCGCCGCGTCTTGGGCACCAGCCGTTCGGCGAGGCGCGCGCCGGCATAATAGCTTTCGAGGTCGGCGGCGAAACGGCGTTCGATCTCCGGCCGAAGCACTTTGACCGCGACCTGCTGTTTTATGCCCGTCGGACCAACCAGCGTTGCCCGATGCACCTGCGCGATCGAGGCAGCCGCGATCGGTGGCGTGAGGTCGAGCAGGTCGGCGGCATGATCCTTGAGCGCGTCCTTGAGAATGCCGGGAACAAGCGCCGCATCGAACGGCTCCATGGCGTCCTGCAGAGAGGAAAGGTCGGCTGCGATCTCGGGTCCGACGATGTCAGGGCGCGTCGCCAGTGTCTGACCGAATTTCACATAGGTCGGGCCGAGCCGGTTGAGGGCACGAGTCAGCCGCTCGACGCGGCCGGTGCGCTTGACGGCGCGGCGCTCAAACAGCCGCGCGAAGCGGATGCCGGCGACCAGCGCCGGCGGCAGCGCCTCGGGCTCGACGATCGAGAACGCGCCCTCGCGCGCCAGCACATAGCCGGCCCGCGCCAGCCGGAAGTAGGCGGCAATCCCCATCCGCTAGAGCTTCCACGCGCCATGCAGCGCCGCGATGTTGCCGGAATAGGCGGTGTGAGTGACGCGCTTGAAGCCGGCCGCGGCAATCATCGCCGAGAACGCCGCCGGGTTCGGGAACTTCCGGATACTCTCGATGAGGTACTGGTAGGAATCGCGGTCGCCTGTAACGAGCCGCCCCATCGGCGGAATGACGCGATCGGAAAATTCGCGGTACAGCCGGTCGAGGCCGGGCAGGTCGACCGTCGAGAATTCGAGGCAGAGAAAGCGGCCGCCGCGCTTCAGCACACGAAAAGCCTCGCCAAGCGCCTTCTCGATACGCGGCACGTTCCGGATGCCGAAGGCAACAGTATAGGCATCAAAACTTTCGTCCTCGAACGGCAATTCTTCGGCGTTGGCTTCAACAAACGTCGCCTGGCTGCCGAACCGCCATTTCTTGGCGCGCTCGGCGCCGACGCGCAGCATATCCGCGTTGATGTCCGAGACGGTAACCTCGGCATAGCCGACGGATGCATTGAGGATACGCTCGGCAATGTCGCCGGTACCCCCCGCCATATCCAGCACGCGATAAGGCCGGCTGCCGGTCTTGGGCGGCGCCAGCCGGGCAACCATGGCATCCTTCCAGATGCGGTGGACGCCGGCGCTCATAAGGTCGTTCATCAGGTCGTAGCGGTCGGCCACGCCATGGAAAACGGCGTTGACGAGGCCCTGCTTGTCCTCGAGCGGCACGGTCTTCTCACCGAAATGCGTGGTTGTCTCGGTCATGGAGCGTGCGCCTCGTGTCTTTTGCCACGCACCTTATATAAGGGGGCATCCGTGGATGCCACCTCCCCGCTGCTGATGGTTGAGCACTATGCCTGAACTCCCCGAAGTCGAGACCGTGCGCCGAGGACTGGAGCCGTGGCTCGCCTCAGCCCGCATCGATAAGGTGCGGCTCAACCGCAAGGATCTGCGGTTCCCGTTCCCAAAAGGGTTTGCGAAGACGCTTGAGGGCGCGACGATCACCAGTGTTGGGCGGCGCGCGAAATATCTACTGTTCCACCTCTCCAACGGTTTCACCTGGCTCAGCCATCTCGGCATGACAGGCAGCTATCGGTTTGCCGGGCGCCGTTTCAAGGAACCGTCGCGCTACTACGAGCCGGGTGTCGATGAAAAGCACGACCATGTCGTCCTGACCTTGACGCACCCAAAGGAAGGCGAGCTGACGCTGATCTATGCCGATGCGCGGCGGTTCGGTTTCATGGACCTGTTCCGTAACGAGGCGGATTCGCCTTACCTCAACGGTCTTGGCCCAGAGCCGCTGTCGAACGCCTTCAACGCTGAGGAGATGGCCGAACGCTTCGCCGGCAAGACCGCGCCGATGAAGGCGGCGCTGCTCGACCAGCGGGTCGTCGCGGGACTCGGGAACATTTATGTGTCGGAGGCCCTGCACCGCGCACACATCCTCCCGACCCGGCAGGCAAAGACGCTGGTGCTGAAATCCGGAAAGCCGGCAAAGCGCCTCGATGATCTCGCCGAGGGCGTACGGACCGTGCTGATCGAGGCGATCGATGCCGGCGGCTCAACCCTGCGCGACTTTCGGGACGCCGAGGGCGGGACCGGCTATTTCCAGCACCGCTTTGCGGTCTATGACCGCGAGGGCGAGGTCTGTCCGACGCCGGGTTGCAAAGGTACCATCAAGCGGATCGTCCAGTCCGGCCGCTCGACCTATTACTGCCCGGTCTGCCAGCACTAGCAGGCCCATTGCGCCACAAGGCTGTTGACGCCTCCCCGTGCTCAATCTATATACGCCGCGACTTGGCGGCCCGGTGCCGCCGCTTTCATTTGACACGTCCGGTGGAGTGCGGCCCGAGTGGCCGAGCGTCGGAACGCGACGGAAGAGGATTTTATGGCGAATACCAGCTCGGCCAAAAAGGCCACCCGCAAGATCGCGGAGCGTACCGCGGTCAACAAGTCTCGCAAGAGCCGGGTGCGCACGTTCCTGCGTAAGGTCGAAGAGGCGATCACTGCCGGCGACCAGAAGCTGGCCAACGTCGCCCTTAAGCAGGCCGAGCCCGAGCTGCACCGTGCGGCGCAGAAGGGCATCTTCCACGCCAACGTCGCGGCGAGAAAAGTTTCGCGCCTCAACAGCCGTATCAAGGCGCTGACGGCCTAACCGCCGATCACGTTTGACGTCGCAGGCTGTTTCAAAGCCCTCCCCCGTCCGGTGGAGGGCTTTTGTATTTGTGTGGCGCTATATCGGCTTAGCTTGTGACAGTCGGCCACGATCCGAGTGTGGCAAGATCGTGACAGTCATAATGATTTAGCCGCATTCGGCATTTGCGATTTGATTTCAGCCGGTTGCACCGGTTTTGCGGAGTCGGGTCGCAAAAAACTGACGAGGAAGCGGAATAAATTTTTCGGTGCCGGCGAGGGGTGCTCAGCGGGAATCCCTATGGAGTCAGAACGGCTTGGTTTTGTGGCTTTTGCGCCAGTCGCGGGCGGGACGTTTGAAGGGCCCAGAGTCAAGCCCCTTTTTGCTCTGAATCCGCATTGCGCGCGGCGCGGCGCCCTGATTAGAATGGCCTCGTTGGATCAGAAATGGCACGAAGACAAGTTGCCACCGGATCTGGCCAGGTGTGATTTTAGTATAACGCGGCGGCGGGTTGGTGCTGTATCAAAAATCCAGGTGCAGGCAATCCTGCCCTCGTAGGGGCGTATTGCGATTGAGCGTGTTTATCTCGTGTTGGCGTAAGAGATAGACTTAGCCGGGGCGCTTTTCGGCTCGGTTCAATTACAAAAATCCAAGTAGGAAGGCCGTCATACGCGGACGGCAACGAAGAGTTTTTGCCCGCCATTTATGGCGGCAGAGGCAAAGGTGCGCCAACAAGGCGCCGGGAACGATTGGGGTTGCGGACAATGGCGAACGGTATGGCGGGGAGATCGGTGTTTGAGGACAAAGGGAGCGCGGCTGGCGGACGCCTTCCTCCGGGTCCTCCACCGGTTGCAACCGGTAGCGGCGGGGGCAAGCCGATGGGGGAGCAGGAGCTGTTTCAGCGCATCAGGGCGCGGCTTCGCGCTGCCGTCGGCGAGGACGTTTATACGAGCTGGTTTGCCCGGCTCGAGCTTGAAGAGATCGTCGACGACGTGGCGCATCTGTCGGTGCCGACGCGGTTCCTCTGCTCCTGGATTCAATCCAACTACGCCGAGCGGATTCTTGTCGCGTTTCGCGCCGAGACCACCGAGGTCGGTCGTCTGCACCTGACAGTGCGCGTCAACGGCCAGGCCCGGCCGCGGATGGCGCACGCCGATGCGCCGCAGCCGGAGGCGCCGGCCGAGCCAGCGCCTGCCGCCCTACGCGTCCCTCGCGAACCCAATGCGGTGCGTGGCGATGCGCTGTCGGGCAGCGCGCTCGATCCCAAAATGACGTTCGATACGTTCGTCGCGGGGGCGCCGAACGAGATCGCGCTCGGCGTCGCCAAGCAGGTCGCCAACGCCGTCGCCAATGGCACGGTGAGTTTTAACCCGGTCTACATCCATTCGACCGTCGGGCTGGGCAAATCGCACCTGCTCAACGCCATCGCCTCGGCGGCCGGCGCCGCGGATTCGAGTCGAAATATCGTCTATCTGACCGCCGACCATTTCATGTACCATTTCATCACTGCCGTGCAGCGCCAGTCGGCACTCGGCTTCAAGGAGTGGCTGCGGCGCGTCGACCTGCTGCTGATCGACGACATGCAGTTCCTGCAGGGGAAATCGGCCACCGAATTCGGCCACACGATGGGCGCGTTGCTGACTGGCGCCAAGCAGGTGGTGGTTGCGGGCGATTCCTCGCCGCGCGATCTCGAAATGCTTGACGAGCGGGTACGCTCGCGGCTTTCGGGCGGGCTGGTCGTGCCGATCAACAGTTTTGACAACGACCTCCGCCGCGCCATCGTCGGCAAGCGCGCCGAGCAGGCGGCGTTCCGCTTCGCGGGGGTGAATTTTCCGGCGCCGGTGCTGGACTACATCGCCAAGGTCGTGGTGAGCCATGGCCGCGATCTCGACGGCGCCGTCAACCGGCTGGTCGCCGCGAACCAGTTGACTGGCGAGGCGATCACGGTTGGGCTCGCCGAAAAGACTTTGGGCGACCTCGTCCGGGCGCGCGAACAGCGCCGGGTGCGGATCGAGGATATCCTCAAGATCGTATCGCGCCACTATAAGGTGCCGCGCAATGACCTCCTCTCCTCACGCCGCTCGCGCGACGTGGTGCGGCCGCGCCAGATCGCCATGTATCTCGCCAAAGCGCTGACCTCGCGCTCACTGCCGGAGATCGGCCGGCGTTTTGGCGGCCGCGACCACACCACGGTGCTGCACTCTGTGCGTAAGGTCGAGCAGATGATGAAGGACGACGGCGACCTGTTCCAGGAGATCGAACTCCTGAAGAAGATGCTCGAAGATTCCCCGCCGAGCTGACGCAGGGTTCGCCTTCCGCCAAAAGTGGGGGACGGTATGCTGGCGTTCGGCATCCGCCGCTTGCAATTTGCGACCCGTCTTGCAAATGTCCGAGCCCGGTTTCTGCCGGGTTCGGTGGCGCGTTTCGGCCGCCCGCGTCATGAGGTTTTAGGTCAATGAAAGTCACGCTCGAGCGCAACCAGCTGCTGAAATCCCTCGGCCACGTGCATCGCGTCGTCGAGCGGCGCAATACCTACCCCATCCTTGCCAATGTGCTGCTGAAGGCGGCTGACGGCAAACTCGACCTGCGCGCGACCGACCTCGACATCGAAGTGACGGAAAGCGTGCCGGCCATGGTTGCGACGGCAGGGACGACCACCGTTCCGGCGCACACACTCTACGAAATTGTGAGAAAACTCGCCGACGGCGCCGAGGTAAAACTTGAGACGGAAGGCGGCGAGCAGATGCTGCTCACGTCCGGCCGCTCGCGGTTTCATTTGTCCTGCCTCTCGCCCGAGAGTTTCCCCGACCTCAAATCCGGGACATTCACGCATCAGTTCTCGATGCAGGCTGCAGCCTTGCGCGAACTGATCGAGCGCACCCAGTTCGCCATCTCCAACGAGGAGACGCGCTATTATCTCAACGGCATCTACGTCCACACGCTCGATGTGAACGGCACGCCGATCCTGAGGGCTGTCGCGACCGATGGGCACCGCATGGCGCGGGCTGAAGTCGAGGCGCCGGCCGGGGCCAAGGGCATGCCGGGCATCATCGTGCCGAAGAAGACCGTGAGCGAGGTGCAAAAGCTGCTCGAAGGCGACGATGGCGAAGTGGCCGTCGAAGTCTCGGACACCAAAATTCGCTTTGCGCTCGGCGGTGTGGTGCTGCTCTCAAAGCTCATCGAAGGCACCTTCCCCGACTATGACCGGGTGACCCCCAAGAACAACGACAAGGCGATGAATGTCGACCGGGCGGCGTTCGCGACGGCCGTCGATCGCGTCTCGACCATCGCCTCCGACCGCGGCGGCAAGGCGGTAAAGCTCTCGATGAAGGAAGGTCAGCTCGAACTTTCGGTAACCAATCCGGATCATGGCACGGCGAGCGAAGAGCTGGCGGTCGAATTCGAGCCCGAAACCTTCGAGATCGGCTTCAACGCGCGCTATCTGCTCGACATCATCGGGCAGATCCGGTCGGACAATGCGGTGTTCCTGTTCAACGATTCCGGCTCGCCGACGCTGGTGCGCGAGGACGGCGAGGCCAAGGCGCTCTATGTGCTGATGCCGATGCGCGTGTGACGCCCGGTCGGTTCGTCGCCCACTACCTCTATTGGCCGCGCCAGTATGCGATCGGTTTCGTTCGCCTCTGGCAGTTCAACGGCCCGCTCGTTGCCGTGCGGCTGACGCTGTTCAACCTGCTGCGCATCCGACGGGCTTTTCGCATCAAGCTCTACGAATTCACGATCGACCTGAGATCGGGCTCGCCCGATCTTGCCGTGGCCATCGACAGCCTCGGACCTGAGTTCGAGCCGCTGGCGGCCACGCCAGATCCCGGCGGCCTCATCATCGACGCCGGCGGCTATATCGGCACGGCGGCGCTGAAATTTGCGGCCCTGTTCCCGCGCTCGAGGATCGTCACTGTCGAGCCATCGCCTGAGAATCTGGAGCTGCTGCGGCGTAACGTACACGGCATTGCCAATATCGTCGTGATGGAAGCAGCTTTGGCGGCGACCGCTGGCGAGGCGACGCTGCGCGATGCCGGAACCGGCGAGTGGGGTTTTTCGATCGCCGCCGAAGGTCGGGCCATGGCGACCGTCCCGACCGCAACGATTGAGCAAATCCTCGCCCACGAGAATACCGACCGGCTGTTTCTGCTGAAGCTCGACGTTGAAGGGGCCGAGCGGGAAATCCTCGCGGTAAGCGGCCGATGGATGGCGCGGACCGAAGCCGTCATTGCCGAACTGCACGAGGATTTGGCGCCGGGTGCTGGCGCAGCCTATGCGGCGGCAACGATAGGACGCGTAAATCGCAATCTCCCCGGCGAGAAGGTGATGTCCTTGCAGGCCGGCACGGCTTCGGCGTAGGCAACGCTATGCCCGCTGCCCGTTCCATCTCCCGCCTGCGTCTCAACGCCTTCCGCAATTATCAGGCGGCGGCGCTCGACCTCGACGCGCGCCACGTTGTCCTCGTCGGGCCGAATGGGGCCGGAAAGACCAATCTGCTCGAGGCCGTCTCGCTACTCGCCCCCGGCCGGGGCTTGCGGCGCGCGACGTTCGAGGAAGTGGGGGCGCTGGGCTCCGATGGCGCCTGGGCCGTTGCTGCAACGGTCGACACACCAGGCGGGCCCGCCGACATCGGCACTGGCGCTAACCCCGATGACGGCCCGCGCCGGGTCAGGATCAACGGCGCCAATGCCAAAACCGTCGAGGAGATGAGCGCCTATCTGCGTGTGCTGTGGCTGACGCCGGCGATGGATGGCCTCTTCACCGGGCCCGCGGCGGAACGGCGGCGCTTTCTCGACCGGCTGGTAACAACCCTCATCCCCGACCATTCGGCCTCAGTCTCGGCCTATGAAAAATCCATGCGCCACCGCAATAAGCTGCTTGAGGGCGACAGCGATCCGCGCTGGATCGCCGCCGTCGAGCAGCAGATGGCGAGCGAAGCCGGCGCCATGCATTTTGCGCGCACCGACAGCCTCGCCCATCTGCAACATCTGATCGACGAGAGTCTTGGCGACGAGAGTTTTCCGGCCGCCACCGTATCGCTGACGGCGCTCTTCGATGACGGCCATGAGCCGGTGTCGTCGTCAGCACTCGAAACCGAACTCCGGGAGCGCTGGGCGTCATCGCGCGCCCTCGACCGGGCGGCCGGGCGCACCCTGTTCGGTCCGCATCGGATCGATTTCGAGGTCGTTCATGCCCAAAAAGCCATGCCAGCAGCGCTGGGTTCTACCGGCGAGCAAAAGGCCCTGCTGATCGGGCTTATCCTCGCTCACGCCCGTCTGGTGGCAAGAATGACCGGAATCACGCCGTTTTTGCTGCTCGACGAGATCGCTGCGCACCTCGATCCGGCGCGTCGGGCCGCGCTTTTCCTGGCGCTGGACGGGCTCGGAACGCAGTGTTTTCTGACCGGTACGGACTCGGTATTGTTCGAGGCGCTGGGCGACCGCGCACAGACTGTTTCAGTCCGTGACGGGCGGTTGCAAAAGGCCCCCTGAGACCCCATTTATGACTGGCCTGCCAATCCCCGCTCAAAACGGCTAAAAACCGCCATTTTACTTGGGGATAAGGCGGCTTTCCGCTACATCTTTAAGACCCCTCCAACGACCTGATTCGGAACCGCATGACCGACGACGATACGCCCGATCCCTCCGAGTATGGCGCCGACAGCATCAAGGTGCTCAAGGGGCTCGATGCGGTGCGCAAGCGCCCCGGCATGTATATCGGCGATACCGACGACGGTTCGGGCCTCCATCACATGGTCTACGAGGTGGTGGATAATTCGATCGACGAGGCGCTGGCGGGCCACGCGGACCTCGTCACGGTGACGCTCAACGCCGACGGTTCGGTAACGGTTATCGACAACGGCCGCGGCATTCCAACTGATATGCACCCGACCGAAGGCGTGTCGACGCCCGAAGTGGTGATGACGCAGCTCCATGCGGGCGGCAAGTTCGACCAGAACTCCTACAAGGTTTCCGGCGGCCTCCATGGCGTGGGCGTCTCGGTCGTCAACGCGCTTTCGACCTGGCTCAAGCTAAAAGTGCGCCGCAACGGCAAGATCTTCGAGATGAGCTTTACCGACGGCGACGCCGACGCGCCGCTGAAGCAGACCGGTACCTATGAGCCGGTCAGCACACCGGGCACCTATGAAGGCCGGAGCGGCACGGAGACGACGTTCTTTCCGTCGCCAAAAACCTTCACCATGGTCGAGTTCGACTTCAAGACGCTGGAACACCGGCTGCGGGAGCTGGCCTTCCTCAATTCGGGCGTCCACATCCTGCTCAAGGACCACCGGCACCCCGAGCCGGTCGATATCGACCTCCACTATGACGGCGGGCTCGAAGCCTTCGTGCGCTACCTCGACAAGGCCAAGACTGCCCTGATCCCCAACCCGATCATGCTGAAATCGGAGAAGGACGGGATCACGGTCGAAGTCGCGATGTGGTGGAACGACAGCTACCACGAGAACGTGCTCTGCTTCACCAACAACATCCCGCAGCGCGATGGCGGCACGCATTTGGCCGGCTTACGCGGCGCGCTGACGCGCCAGCTCACCGGCTATGCCGAGAGTTCGGGCATTCTGAAGCGCGAAAAGGTCGAGCTTTCAGGCGAAGACACGCGCGAAGGGCTGACCTGCGTGCTCTCGGTCAAGGTACCGGACCCCAAATTCTCCAGCCAGACCAAGGACAAGCTGGTTTCGTCCGAAGTTCGGCCAGTGGTCGAGAACGGCGTCAACGACCGGCTTGGCCAGTGGCTCGAAGAGCATCCGAGCGAAGCCAAGATCGTTGTTGCCAAAATCGCCGAGGCCGCAGCCGCCCGCGAGGCGGCGCGCAAGGCCCGCGACCTGACGCGCCGCAAATCGGCGCTCGACGTCAACTTCCTCGCCGGCAAGCTCAAGGATTGCTCGGAAAAGGACCCGGCCAAGTCCGAACTATTCCTGGTGGAAGGCGATTCCGCCGGCGGATCGGCGACCCAGGGGCGTGATCGGTCCAATCAGGCGGTGCTACCGCTCCGCGGCAAAATCCTCAATGTCGAGCGCGCGCGGTTCGATCGCATGCTGGGGTCCGAGCAGATCGGTAACCTGGTGATGGCGCTCGGCACCTCGATCGGCCGCGAAGATTTCAACATCGAAAAGCTCCGCTATCACCGCATCATCATCATGACCGATGCCGATGTCGACGGCGCCCATATCCGGACGCTGCTGCTGACTTTCTTCTACCGGCAGATGCGCGAGTTGATCGACCGCGGGCACATCTACATCGCCCAGCCGCCGCTCTACAAAATCAAGCGCGGCTCATCCGAGCAGTACATCAAGGACGAACCTTCGCTCGAGGATTACCTCCTTACCACGGGCGTCGATGACGCGGTATTTACGACGCAGGCGGGTACGACCCATGCTGGCGCCGATCTGCTGTCGATCGCCGAACAGGCACGCGACATCGTCCACGCCATCGACACCCTGAACACCCGCTACAACCGCAATATCGTCGAGCAGGCGGCGATCGTGGGGGCGCTCGATTCCGAGGCGCTCGCCGATCCGAACCGTGCGGCGGCCATGGCGGCGCGCGTCGGCGACCGGCTCGACCGGATTTCGGACGAGACCGAGCGCGGCTGGCAGGGCGGTCCCGATGGCGCCGACGGCTTCACCTTCTACCGCACCGTGCGCGGCGTGCTTGAAACGCACAATGTCGACGCGAGCCTGCTCAACAGTGCCGATGCGCGCCGGCTGCGTCAGATCGCGCCGCGGCTCGACGAGCTTTACGCAGGCGTCGCCAAGCTGGTGCGCAAGGACCAGCCTGTCGACATTCACGGGCCGCGTTCGCTGTTCGAGGCAGTAGCCGGGGCCGGCCGTAAGGGTATGACGCTGCAGCGCTATAAAGGCCTCGGCGAAATGAACCCGGAGCAGCTCTGGGAAACGACGCTCGATCCCAATGTGCGGACGCTGCTCAAGGTCGAGATCAAGGAAGGCACCGACGCCGACGATATTTTCTCGGCGCTGATGGGCGACCTCGTCGAACCTCGCCGCGACTTCATCAACGACAACGCGCTGAGCGTCGCCAACCTCGATATCTAGTCCGGCGCCGGACGAGGATAGGGCGGCCTGCCGCTGCCAAGGAGCAAACGATGGCCATCAGTAGCGAAATTGCCGTGCTGAAGCGGTCCATCGCCGCGCTCCGGCAAGGCGTCGCGATCGATCTCAGGGCCAAGCCGCCGATGGGCGAGGCCGACCGGCGCATGCTCAAGCGCGAACTTGAAGCCTGCATGCAAAGCCTTGACGAATTGCGGACGAGCGTTGCGCGCTGAGAGGCGCAGCGATGCCGGGCTGTAGGCGGCAAGCCATGAAGCCGCGCAGTGCCTGGGAAATCGCATGGAATCCAGCATGCTGCCCGACGCCTGATACCGGCAAGCTCCGGGGGTGGCGCATTGCCACATGGCGGCTCCCCAACTTTCCAGCTTACCTCATCTTGCTTGCGGCTGCTTAGATGGGGAGGATGAGGATGACGTTTCGCGCATTGCCGTGGACGCTAGTGATTTGTGCAGCCGCAACATCGGCAGCCTGGGCGGCGCCCGGCTTTACTGGCGCAACGTGCGACAGTCCGGCCATGAAGGCTTATATGCTGGCCCGGCTGGGGCACGGCGTTTACACCGAGAGCGGCAAGCAATCGACGCAGCAGTTCAACTACGGACCGATCACTGCCGCCGATACCGTATCCAACACCGGCAACAAAATCAGCTGCCAGATTACCGTCGATCTCGACACGCCGCGCGGCACGAGGCCGATCCATGGTCGCTTCACGGCGATGGCAGGACAGGGCAAGGGCTCTTGGCGCTGGCAGCCCAATGCCTGAGCCGATCCAATATGGATGAGTCTGTGGCGGGGACGCGAAGCGTGTCCTGCCCATCACAGCTTGACTAAGACGGCCAACGCCACATAAACCGGCCACATTTGCTCGTGATAGCATCGACATAGCAGGGTCCGCTGGGCCCTGCATCGATCTATGGCGCCTGGGCTGGGGCTCGTTACCGATGGATATCAGACTTTCGGACGGCGACCGGATCGGCAAGCCGCAAGGCAAAGGCGGCAAAGCCGCGCCGGCCGGCAAAGCCGCACCCTCGAAAGTCCAGGCCAAAGCCCCTCAGGCCAAGGTGCAACAAGGCAGAAGCCGCGCCGAGCCGCGTATCGATCCTCGCGACGACCCGCGTAATGATCCGCGTTACGAATCCTACGATGACCTCATTCCCGACGGCCGCGGACGTGGCGGCAATGGCGAAGACGGCAGAGGCCGTCGCGGGAAGGCCGCGCCGCCGCCAAAGCGCGGCAAGGCCAAACCGGTCAAGGCGAAGAAGCGCCGCGGCGGGCTGTTTACGCTGTTCTACTGGCTGTTGATCCTCGGCTTCTGGGGCGTTGTCGCGGTGGGTGGCGTGGTCGCCTACTATGGCGCGCAGCTCCCCTCGTCGAACACTTGGGCGGTGCCGGCCCGCGCTCCGAACATCAAGATTTTGGCCGCCGATGGCCAGTTGATCTCGAACCGCGGAAAGTCCGGCGGCGAAGCGATCTCGCTGAAAGAGCTGCCCTATTATGTCCCGGCGGCGGTCATTGCCATCGAAGATAAGCGCTTCATGAGCCACTTCGGTATCGACCCGCTGGGGTTCGCGAATGCGATACTTGGTCAGCTTACCCGCCATAACATGCGCGGCGGCTCGACGCTGACCCAGCAGCTCGCCAAAAACCTCTTCCTCACCCGTGATCCAACTCTCGGCCGTAAGGTTCAGGAAGCACTGCTGGCCCTCTGGCTCGAGCGCAATTACTCGAAGGAGGAGATCCTCGAGCTCTACCTCAACCGGGTGGATTTCGGGCATCAGAAGGTCGGCATCGAGGCGGCATCGCAATTCTATTTCGGTCATTCGGCTCGCAATATGACGCTGGCTGAGGCGGCAACGCTGGCGGGCTCGTTGCAGGCTCCCTCCCGACTTAACCCCAAGGGCAAGCCCGAGCTGGTCAGCGCCCGGCAGCACACCGTGCTGCAGGCGATGGCCAACGAGGGCTACATTACCGAGGATGAAGCCAAGGCCGCCGCCATCGATCCCAATACGGCCATCACCACGACCGTCGCCGGTTCCGAATCCTACGTCGCGGACTGGGTCGAAGGGCTGGTTACGAGCTATATCGGGGACATCAAGCAGGACGTGGTGGTGCAGACCACCATCGACTGGAACCTGCAGAAAGCCGCCGAATTCGACGTCCGGGAAATGGTGGCCAAGAGCGGCAAGGCCAGGCATTTCAGCCAGGGTGCGCTGGTCGCCATGACGCCGACCGGCGAGGTCAAGGCGATGGTTGGCGGCGCCGACTACGAGAAGAGCCAGTACAACCGCGCCATCACCGCCAAGCGGCAGTCCGGCTCAGCCTTCAAGCCGATGGTCTACCTGACGGCGCTCGAACATGGCTATACGCCTGATACCGTCGTCAACGACCAGCCCTTTACCTACGATGGCTGGAGTCCGCAGAACGACGACCACAAATTCCATGGTGAAATGCCGCTTCGGACGGCGCTCGCCTATTCGCTGAACTCGGTCGCGGCGCAGCTCGCCGTCGAGGTTGGTCCGCAGGCGATCGTCGATACCGCGATGCGCATGGGCATTTCCTCGCCGCTCCAGGCAGTGCCCTCGATCGCGCTCGGCACGCAGGGCGTTTCGCTGCTCGAACTGACGCAGGCCTACGCGCCGTTCGCCAACGGCGGCGCGAGTGTCATTGCCAATCCGATCGAGAAGATTTCGACGCCCGATGGCAAGGTGCTTTACCAGAACGATCCGCCGGCGCCGACGCAGGTCGTTGCGCCCGACAAGATCGGCATGATGAACAACATGCTCTCGACCGTGGTCGATATCGGTACGGGTAAGGGCGCGCAGCTTGCGGGCTGGCAGATCGCCGGCAAGACCGGCACGTCGCAGAAGAGCCGCGATGCGCTGTTTGTCGGCTATTCGGCGCACATGGTGACCGGCGTCTGGCTCGGCAACGACGACGATACGCCGACGACGCTGACCGGCGGTTCGCTGCCTGCCTCGATCTGGACCGAATTCATGCAGGTTGCACACAAGGGCGTAACGCCAACGCCGCTGCCGGGCAGCTACACGCCATCGCCTGAGGATCTGCAGGCCCAGCAGGACGCCGCGAGCCAGCAGGCGCAGCAGCAGGGCGACCAGGTGCCGGAAGATCAGCAAGGCCCGGGCGTGCAGCAGCAACAACAGCAGACGCACGCGCCAAAAGGCCGCTCGATTGGCGACCTGATCAACTCGCTGTTCGGGAACCAGTAGGGATTGGTGAGGGTCGCGTCGGCCACCAGATGTGGCCGACCGACTTATTCCTCGATGCCGTAGGCCATCAGTTCGCGGCCGTGGGCTTTGAGCCAGGCGCGGCCGCGCTCCATTCGGGGCAAGGTGGTCTCGACTGTGGCCCAGAAGGCGTCGGAGTGGTTCATTTCCACCAGATGCGACACCTCGTGCGCCGCCACATAGTCGAGCACGAAGGGCGGGGCCATGATCAGCCGCCAGTTGAAATTGAGGTTGCCGGTGCTGGAGCAGGAGCCCCAGCGGGTCGATTGCGAACGCAGTCTTACTGACTTGGCGGTCACTTCGAGCCGCCTTGCGTGATAAGCGACGCGCCGATCGAGATCGTGCTGGGCTTCAACTTTTAGCCAGTCGGTCAGCCGGCGCGCCCGATGTTCGGCCTCGCCAGGCACGCGCAGCGCGGGTTTGCCGCGGAATTCGATCTGCTCGACCCGCCCGCGAACCTTGCCGGTCGCGACGATCAAATGCTCTTCGCCGCGGAAGGGGATGCGCTCGCCCTCGGCAAACGCCACCGGCGGGATAGCTCGCTCCAACCGGGCGGCCAGCCAGGCGTTCTGCCGGGCGAGAAAGGCCGCAGCTTCCGACCAGCGGCCATAGCGCGGCACGGTAAGGACGGGCGGGCCATAATGGGGAATAGATAGCCGATAACTCTGGGCCCGGGCGCTGACGCGCACATCGATAACCACCGGGCGGCCGTCGATATGGGCTTCGGTACTGACGGGCCACCGCTTTTGGAGCAGAGCGATCATGATGCCTCGATGAAAGCAGATTCGAGTGCGAAACCCTAGCCGTCACCCAGCGTCGTAATCGATGTTTTTTTGCAAAAATTGACTGGCGCGGCGGACCGACAAATGCAAAAGCGCCACCCCGCAATTAGACGGGATGGCGCTCAACCGTTGCGATTGACGGCTTTGTTCACAAAACCGGCGGATTGCCGTTTTGATTGTCGCCGTTCTGGACGTTAGTGCCTCCGGTGTTCTGACGATTCTGGCGGTCGCGCATGAAGCGATCGAATTCCTCGCGATCCCGCGCCATATGGAGGTTGCGCAGGTAGTCCTGGAACTCGTTGATCTCTTCGTCGAGCTTGCGGCGCTCCTCGTCGAGGCGCTTGAGCTGCTCCTCGCGGTAGGCGTCGAAAGCGGCGTTGCCGCTATTGCTGCCGGAACCTGAGCCGAAGCCAAAACCACGGCGGAAACCGTTGTTATTGCTCGAGCTGTGGTCGGTATTGCACCAACCCGCCCATTGCTTCTGCTTGTTGACCCAGCGTTCCGCCCGGTCCGGCGACCAGCCAAACCGCTCACCCCAAAGCACATAGGCGAGGACGGCAAGCCCGATCGGCCAGAAAACCAGGAAGCCGAGCACCATCGCGAGGACGGTGAAGGGCGACCAGGCCGGTCGGAAGTAGGCATAGTTCATGGTGTTCATTGGCATTCTCCCGGTCACGAACGAAAATGGATGTGGCCCACGCTGGGGGTCGATCAAGCGACGGTGTGTCCGATTCTGACCCTTGAAATGCCGTGATAGACTTCCTAACCAGCCGGCGTTTCGGGTGGGAATTACCCGTTAGGAGAATTGGCCATGGCGCTAGCTGATCAACCGGAAGGGCTTCTCGCCGCCATGTGGCGGCCGCTGAGGCTCGATACGCTGGTGACCCTGCGCTGGCTGGCCGTTGGCGGACAGACCGCCGGCGTGCTGCTGGTGCAGTTCGGCCTCGGCTTTCCGCTGCCTTTGATCGAATGCCTGTCGCTGATCGCGCTGCTCGGCATCGTCAACCTCGTGCTGCTCTTTCGCTTCGGCACGGCCTACCGGCCCTCCAATCGTTTTGCCACGGCCCAGCTCGCCTTCGATTGCCTTGAGCTCGGCGGCGTTTTGGCGCTGACCGGCGGCCTGCATAATCCATTCGCACTGCTGCTGCTGGCGCCCGTTTCGGTGTCAGCAACGATCCTGCCGCAACGCGCGACGGCGGTGCTGGCCTTCCTCGTCGTGGTGATCGCCTCGACCATCTCGCTGTTTCATCTGCCGCTGCCGTGGGACCCCGACGTCGATCTGGTGTTCGACCGGCTCTACGAAATCGGCATCTGGGCCTCGCTGCTCTGCGCCGTGGTATTCATCGCCGCCTATACCAACCGCGTGGCCCACGAAGCCCGGCAGTTGGCCGACGCCCTGGCAGCGACCGAAGTTGCCCTCAGCCGGC
>Ga0207671_10000161_pt1 | contig 104179 bp, 72 predicted proteins | sample KBSC24metaG_FD_184352 | JGI IMG/M metagenome (GOLD analysis project Ga0207671, IMG submission 184352) | Corn rhizosphere microbial communities from Kellogg Biological Station, Michigan, USA - KBS C2-4 metaG (SPAdes) (version 2) | ecosystem: Host-associated > Plants > Roots > Rhizosphere > Soil...
GGGGTAGGGGATTTGAAATGTTCCCCGGTCATTTGAAGCGCAATACCGTTTGAAGCGTAGGTTGATGCGGCTGCCGCAAGCGCAGTGTCCTGTGAAAGTGTTGCCACCTGGCCGAGAGCTGCTGCCAGCAGGTAGCGGCGGTGGGTATAGGGCTGGTCGAATGACTGCCCTTGAGACGCGACGGATGGAATTGTCATCCAGGCCGCGGATAAGTGGAGTTTCTGTGTATACGAGTTAGCCACCGACGTGTAGTAAGCGGTATCGGCGGTGTAGGTCGATGGGTGGTATTGTTTGAGCAGAAGTGTCGCGTTGGCGGCAGCCTCCACAAAGATCGCCGCGCTGTGGAAGGCGTCGCCGGTTCCGGGATAGGAGCCGTCCGCGGCCTCATGGGCAAACCCCCAATCGAGGATATGTATGCCCTGCCGGATCAGGGAATCGTTTTCTGTCTCAATACCGGATACGATGTCCGTGCCGCCGAGCCGCTGAAGTTCGATATACCAGGATGATGATGTCCCTTGTTCCCAGGATGCGTTTACTCCCACAGCGCCGCTGCTTGCGACGGGAGGAGGCGATGCCTCAACGCCACTTGATAACAGAGCTATGGACCCGACAACAGCTGACCATATGCACAGATGCTTCATTGTAATTGTCTCGTCTTCCTGAAAGCCAATGTATGACAAGATCTGGGGCGCAGTCTCATAGATTGGCCCGTCAAAGTGATGAAACGCTCAGTTACCTATCTGAACGTTTTGTCGACTAGCAGCTATATGAGGATGAGAGTGCGGCAACTGTTCGGAAGGGCGCAATGGTTTGGCCATAGCGGCGAATCGGATTGGAAGATCGCGCTTGTCAGGTCATGCAGCTGAGTATCCGGCATAGCCGGTTACAGTTGTATGCTTCCACGAATAAGCAATCTTGTTCACAAATATTTTAACGGGAATATTCATCATGTGTATATTCGTTTATACAAATAATGTATGCGGGCGTAAAGAAAAGCGGCTGGGGAGGACAGTCTGTCCTCCCCAGCCGGTGAGTTAGCCGATATAAGTTATCCTGACATTCGCTATGGGCAGACATTCGGCGGAGCCGCCGCCGCTGCCGTTCCCCATGTTGAAGGTGACGATCCCACGCTGAAGGTCAGCGTGCCGGCCGTTTGGATTGCGCTTTGCGGCAGCCAGTTATTGGTGAGAGCCGCGCCGTTCAATGTGGCGCTCTGAATGAAGTAATTGCTCCCTGTCAGGCCGGGGGCATTGATCTTCAAGGTCTGGCCCGAGTAGTAATTAGGGTCCAGATGTACGACAATGCTCGGGAAGAGCGGTGTCGTGAGCGTGTAGAACGGAGCGCCAGGCATTGCGGGGTAGATGCCCATCGCTGTGAGCGCATACCAGGCTGAGAGCGTTCCCAGGTCGTCATTGCCAGGCAGGCCGTTTGCCCCTGTGGTGTACAGGGATTGCTGGGCGTGTACTACTGTCTGCGCCTTCCACGGCTGACCATAATAGTTGTAGAAGAACGGCGTATGCAGCCCCGGTTCGTTGGTCGGGTTGTAGTACGCTCCGGAACCCCAGAGGGTGCTTACTACCGACTGCGGGTCCGTGCTGAGCTGCGGGAAGCCGAACAACTGGTCCAGCTTTGCCGCCGCTGCCGCCTTTCCTCCCATCAGGTTTGCCAGGCCGAGCGGATCCTGAGGCTCAAGCCAAGTATATTGAGCTGAACTGCCCTCCTTGAACCCGACGTTATTCGCTGCCGGATCGAATGTCGAAAGGAAAGATCCATCCGTCATCTTCGGTCTCAGGTAACCCGTCGACGAATCGAACAGGTTCCGGTAGCTGTGCGAACGTCCGGCGAATGTCGCCCCGTCCGCCTGAATGTTCAACGCATTGGCCATGAGAGAGAGGGCGCCGTCCGCCACGCCGTACTCCAGGGTGGTCGACGTTCCATATTTCAGCTTGGCATTGGCCCCGCCGGCGGATGGATCGTACGGCACATAACCGTTTGTGACGTAGCTGTTCAATCCCAGGCGGCCCTGGAATTGGGACGTGCTTGGCGGAAGCTGAGTTGCGTTGTGAATAGCAGCCGCATAGACGTCGCTGGCAGGATCCGAGAGCTGGCCTTTGAAGTAAGCGTCCACGAGGACCGGCAGTGCCGGATCTCCCGTGAGCTCGTTCGTTTCCGCATTGCCGAAGCTCCAGCGCGGCAGCCACCCTCCCTCACGATTGATTCGCATCAGCGAACCCATCATGTCCTTGTTGGTTGCCGGAGCGAGAAGCGACAGCAGCGGATGCTCGGTGCGGTAGGTGTCCCATAGCGAGAAGTTGGCGTAATCGGGCTGGGTCACATTCTGATGCACGACATTATCGAAGCCGATATAGCTTCCATCCACATCCGAGAAGAGGTTGGGATGCTGGAAGGTATGGTAAAGCGCCGTATAGAAGGCGATTTGTTGAGCCGGTGTTCCGCCTGCAACTTCCACACGGTTCAGCATGGAGTTCCATGCGATGCGCGCCTGCTTCGAAGTATTGTCGAAGTCGAAATCCGTCGCCTCCGCAGCGAGGTTGGAGCGCGCCTCGCTGAGCGATGTGAACGATATTCCCACTTTCGCCAGGACGACATGGTTCGTTGTGGCGTCGAATGTGACATATGCGCCTGCCGGACTTCCGGATGCTGACGTTCCCACCGGATGCAGGCCGGAGGCGTCCCATGTTCCTCCCGTGGTGAAGGGATGGTCGAACTTCGCCGTAAAGTACACCGTGTAAGGCGTCGGATTGATGCCTGTAACGGTGTTCCAGTAGGCCCAGCTTGTGGCTGAACCCTCGACGGTCTGGTTGTCTACGATATTGACGGTGCTGGTGGCGTCGCCGCGGAGGCTGCCCGCCGTGTTGATGAGGACGTTCGCCGAAGCTGTTGCCGGGAACGTATAACGGTGCCAGCCGGTGCGGGCGGTGCTGGTGAGCTCCGCCTGCACGCCGTATGTCGGCAGGGCTACTTTATAGTAGCCCGGCGATGCGACCTCGCCGCTGTGAACGAATGTTGATCCATATGTTGCCGGATCGGTGCTGGAGATCTGGCCTACGGTAGGCATAAACGAGATGTCGCCGTATGCCGGGCCGCCGGGTCCTGAAAGGTGCGTATGGCTGAAGCCGACGATTTCGTTGGAGCCGTAGTTGTATCCGCCTCCTGCCGGGAATGTAGTGTCCGGGCTGAGCTGCACCATGCCGAACGGCGTCTGAGAACCCGGGAATGTCGCTCCCAGACTGTCCGTTCCGGACTGGCTGTCCGCTCCGATGAACGGATTGACGAAGTTCGCCCGATCCGGGCTCTCCGGCTCGCAATTCGAGAACAGGAAGGCATTGTCGTTGTAGTCGTAGTTGCCTCCGCCGTAGTCCATGGTCATGATCCATGTATGCGGGATGTAGAGACCTGCTGAGTCTCTCGCCGGCCAGATACGGACGTGATGTCCGATTGGCGGCGCGCCATGCGGGTCTTCCGCCGGGTTGTTGAAAGCCGGATCGCTCCACTCGCTGTCGAGCTTCCAGCCGAACACGACACCTGGATTGAAGCTCTGCTGCGCGGGACCTGTCAGACCTTGCACGCGCGGCAGCAGTGTCTGGCCGTCGCCGGGATCCTGGATGAACAGGCGCCCGAGGGCCGTTGGGTCGCTCTTCGGATACCAGCGCACCGTTGTGGTATTGCCCACGGTGTGGTAAGCATTGAGCTGCCGGATAAAGACCGGCTGAGATGAGTCGGCCTGCCTCCAGTATGGAGACAGCACTTCTTCACCAACTGCCTCTACATGACCGAAGTTGTCAAGCGCCTGTCCGGGATAGAGGATCGTCGTCGAGTAGCCGAAGAGGGATACGATCTCTTCGAATGTCGGCTCCTGGCTCGGGTTGCCTTCCGGAATGCTCTGCCAGTAACCGGCAAGCTGAACATTGACGGAAGGGTTGGAGATGTCGTCCGTCAGAACATTCATCGTGCCGGCGCTGATACGTCCACTCTCCGCCACAAACTTGATCGGCACATCGTACGTGCTTGCCGGGCCAAGTGTGAGAGGAAGCGTGAGGCTCGTGCCGAGCACCCACGGCGACGGAATGTTCAGTCCGGTAATGTTGAGCGGATCTATGCCGGTGTTCTTGAGACGGATCGTCACCGTATCGTGTACGGCCACGGCCGGAGGATTGGCGAGCGATCCGATCCGGTTGAATACCAGGCGGTTGTCGTTCGGGAGAACATCGAGGTTCTGTACGGCGACGTGTCCCGAGGCCCGGCGAACATTGCGGATGATATACACCAGGTCGTTGAAGTCCGCCGAGTTCGCGGAGTCTTCAAACGTCATGATGTACGCATTCTTTTCTACCGTCCCATCCGCGCGCTTGGCCGGGAATATCCTCACATGGTGCGGAGGCAGGTTCTCGGCGAAGGTGTTCAGGGCATCTTCCTGATAGACTGTCCGCCCGGCGAAGAATGGCCATGATGCGTACATGCCGAATGCCGTCGTCCCCGGGTCGAAGCTGAGATTGCCGTTGACCGGCGGATTGACCGCCTGGTACGAAGTGTTGGGCACGGCAAACAAGGCCTGAAGGCTGTTTGCGTCTCCGGCATGGTACCACCCTGCGAGAACGCAGTTTCCGGACGGATCCTGCGGACCGAAGGCCGCGAGCGGTGTGATCGATACCTGTCCGGGACCCGCTTTTGCGAACCGCTGAATGATGACTTCGTCACCGAGCGGTCCTGTCGAGGTCGGGATCGTTGAGTTGGTGGGATCAGGATCGCCGACGTTGATGTTATAGCCGAGCGAGGTGAGGATCCACTGCAGCGACGGTTCATTTGAGCCGCCGAGTCCTGCCGCCCCAAGTCCACTGAGATTAACAGTGACCAGGGGTGTGTGCGGATCATTGCTCGATATTTTCAGGGTCGCAAACACCGGCCCCTGTACGGTCGGCGTGTAGGCGACCATCACCTGGACGGATTCGCCGGCCGCAAGGGTCAGCGGCAGGGGGGGCGCATCGGTAATCGAGAACTGAGCGAATGATGCGCCACCGAGATTCAGGCCGTGCGACGGGATGGTAAGGGGAGCTTGTCCCGTATTCTGGAGAATGACGGGGAGAGACGCCGTCGGCCCGCTGCCTACGACGCCGTTGAAGGCGAGCGAGAGAGGAGATACCGTAAGCGTTGCGACGTTCGGCCTTAGCAGGTCGATCTGACCGCTGACGCCGCCGTCGATCAGATCCGCCAGATAGATATTTCCGGTCGTGGGGTCTTCCACCACATCCAGTGGCGCCTGGAACCCCGCTGCAACCTGTGTCTCAGAGACGGCGTTGCCATTCGCGTCGAGTTTGACGGCGACCAGATCCTTGCCGGCGCTGTATTCCGTAATGAGGAGCCGGTGCTGCAGGGCGCCGCCGAAGGTGTTGCTCTGGTACTCAAGAGCGCCGTCGGCGGAGATATGCAGGCCCAGATCCATATTGAATCCGGCGTAGTTCGAGTCGGGGACGACTCCGATAGGATATCCCTGGTGTACGCCGTCTGATACGACTTCGGCAGGATCGGCATTGCCGGTCGGGTTTCCGCCGTTCAGCACAAACTGCCCGCGTATCGTGTTAGGATGGCCGTAATACTTGCCGGGCATGACCTTGAACAGGTAGTCGTCCTGCACCGGGCCATTGACGATCGCCGGTACGGCGGGAGTTACTCCTGTCGGAGAAGCCGGCGTGCTGCCTCCCGCGGATGCTCCGTTGGTGGGACAGTAGAGTGTACCGTTGCTGTGCCAGATAAGGTCGAATGCATTGCGCAGACCCATCGCGTACAGTGTAACGGGCGCTCCGGGAGCGTATGGATTGTAAGCGCCCGGCGTGCCGTTGTAGGTTTCGGTCTGGACGTTGATCGGCAGTCCTGTCGTAATGCTCGGATCGATGCGTAGCACCGCTGCGTTTAGCAGGCGCTCCGGCCGGTTGAACCAGGCCGAGTCTGGCGCTCCCATCGATGTGTTGCTTGCCTGGGTCGCATAAAGGAAGCCGTCCGGGCCGAAGGCGAGACTGTTCGTCATGTGGTCCTTGGCCGATCGCGGCAGGCCCACAATATAGTCCTGGATTGTTCCGGTGAACGCCCCCGGGGATATCTGCAGCTGGCTGATACGGCCGGAGAAGTCGGCTGCCGGCTGTGGGAATACCGGATCATTGTTGGTGATCCACAGGATATTCGGGTTGTTCTGGTCGAACACCATGCCGGTTAAGGCGCGCCCCGCAAATCCGGTGAACGTCTCCTGGTTGGAGAGTGTGCCGGAAGGATCGATCGTCCAGCGCGCAATGTTGCCGTTCAGGAACCCGGCATAGAGCTTGTGATCCGGTCCCATCGTCAATGCCGATGCGCCGTCTCCGCTGTATACCGTCGTATTGCCGAATTGCGCGTCCGGGTCGACGGGGATTCGGGTGCTCTCGCCGGTGGTGAACTGAATCGTGTATGGCGCGAACGGCGCTCCTGCCGTATCTTTAACCCTGGAGCTTAATGCGAAGCGGTAGAGCGTATTCGAGATCAGCAGCGTTTGCGGCTGAACGAGGATTACGGATCCCGCAGCGTCCGTCGTGTTGGTGGTGGCGATACTTGCTCCGTCGCTTACGCGGATGAGCGAGATATTTCCGCTCGTCAGTGTCGCCGGATCGACGCCCGCGCCGAGGTTCGGAAGCGAGACATCTAGCGAAACTGCGGTTGAGCGATCGACGCCGGTATCGCCGTCGGCGGGATTGGATCCCGTTACCGTGGGAGTGGAAAGCTGCGATATGCCGACGTTCGTGATCTGTACGTAGTTCAGCTTCGTGTTTGATCCGCCGATGGCGTCGATCGTAAGCTTGCCGTCCGTTACGGTTGCCGTTACGGTTGTCTGGAGGTACTCCTTGGCGGATGTGCCCTGCCAGCGGTTGATCGCGTTCACTCCCTCGACATTGATCGTATTGAGGCTGTCGTAGGAGTTCGTTTGCGTGCTGAAGGTATCGCCCACGCTTACTGTAACGTGGTAGGTGCCGTTTGGCAGCGCGTACTCCCATGTTCCGGGAGTAGTCGTCACGCCGGGGGTGTTATAGGCCGGCGGATACTGCATGTGAATGATCGTATTGAGCCGGGGATCGATCCCTGCCCGTTTGCGATCGCGGACATTGGCTGTCAGGTCAAGCGGCACATGCGTGCCGTTGAGACTGTCTTCTCGAACCCACCCGAAGCCCTGGCTGTCGGAATAGGGCGCGCCGGCATCCATGATGTAGCCGGAAGGCACCGTGGATGTGGTCGGCTGGAAGTTGACATTTACGGACACCGGCGGAGGCGGCGGATCGACCGTGATACTTGAGTACAGGGTGGATGTGCCGTAAGTTGCGGTCAGTGTAGCCGTGGTGTACTGAGTAACCGCCGTGGTGTTTACCGGGACGTCTGCAGTGGTCTGTCCGCTCGATATCACTACGGACGGCGGAACAGTGGCGCATGCCTGATCCGATTCAAGAGTGACTGTGACGCCCGAAGCAGGGGCAGGGCCGTTCAGGCGAATGGTGGCGGAGGCGACTCCGCCGCCATAGAGATCGTTCGGTGTTATGGTAAACGAAGACAGAACGATCACCGAAGGCGTGCCCGATGCTTCATTGGAGCCGGGGCTCTCGCCGCCGGCGTTGGATGCCGTCACAATATAGAAATACTGGACGCCGCTCGTCCCTGAACTGTCGGTGTAACCCGGCGACGATACCGTGGTCATTGTGGTGTAAGGACCGCCATGCACGGTAGCCCTCTTCACGATATAGGATGTCGCCGTCGGCACGGAATCCCAGGTGAGCACAACCTGTCCCTGTCCGGGTGGCGCTGTTGCGGCAAGGTTTGCGGGCGCCACGGGCGGAGTTACGCCCAGCAGAAGCTGCGGCGCATTTGCGCCTTCCCTGGACGAGTAGTTGTCTCCCTGCCCGTTAGCCGGAACTGCATCCATCTTGACGGCAAAGCTTACTTGCGTCGCTCCCGCCGCGATTTGCTGCTGTACATATGCCGAGACATTCCACGAGTACCACTGCGAGGTTGAGGTAATCGAGGCCGTCGCAAGCGCCGAGCCTATGGCCGGCATGTTGGCGAATGTGATCCCCGTTTCCGTCCACGTATTGTTGGACACGGCATAGACCGTATCGGTTCCGGTGTACCCGGAGCCGCCGTTTTTGCCGTTAAGGCGTAGAATGGCGCTGCCGACCGGGCCGGAAATATTCGAGATGTCAAACCTCAGGAACCCGTAGCGGGTCGTTGAGCCATTGCCGTTCTTCACCTGGACCGTAGTCGCCGTGCCGAAGTTGGAGCTTGCTGATCCTTGCTGGACATACGAGTCGGCAACTCCCACGCCCGGGTAGACCTTGGGAACGGTAGCGGTCGCCTCGTTCGAGTTTCCGCTCTCACCGCCGCTCGAAACGGAACTCACGACGTAGTAGTAAGTATTTCCGTTGCTGAGGTTATTGTCCGTATAAGATGGCGTCGTCGAGCTGGCGATCGCCGTATATGGTCCGCCTGCCGTCTGTGAGCGCTTGACATTGTAGGATGTCGCGCCGGTGACGCCGGTCCATTGCAACACGACCTGGCTCAGTCCCGGCGTTGCTGTCGCCGTGAGTCCGGCCGGAGGATTGGGAGGGCTCAGGGTAAACGAGAGCTGCGGCGGATGGGCTCCCTCCCGACTCTGGTAGATATTCGCCTGGACATTGGCCGGCGTATTGTCCATCAGGACGGCAAAGCTAGCGGTAGTCTGTCCGGCCGCGAGCAGCGACTTGACATAACCCGTCACATTGAAGCTGTAGTACTGCGAAACCGAAGTGATCGGCGCGGAACCGAGCGTCGCACCTGTTGCCGGTTTATTGTTGTACGTAATGCCGGTCTCAGTCCAGTTTGTGTCCGATACCGCGTAGACAGTGTCCGTCGCGTTGTACCCGCTGCCGTTATTGCGGCCGTACAGGCGGAGCATAATGGATCCGCTGGAACTTGGGACCCCTGAGAGACTGAAACGTACGTAAGTGATTCGATTTGCGGAGCCGGTCGACTTCTTTGTGAGGATCGTGCTGTCTGTTCCGTAGTTCGTGCCGGCATATGTGCCGGAGCGAACATACGAATCGGCGATCGGTATGACAAAGCTTGTCAGGCCCGGTGTCGCGCTGATATCGGGGGCGTCGTCGCTCTCTCCGCCGGCGTTTGTGGCGCTTACCGTGTAGTAGTACGAAACGCCGTTGGTCAATCCCGCATCAGTAAACTTGGTCTGCGCGATACTGGCGATGGTCGTGTATGGTCCTTCGCTGCTGAACGCGCGCTTTACGTTATAGCCGGTTGCCGTGGCGGATGGCTGCCAGAACAGGCTGACCTGCTGGTTGCTCGGAACCGCGATCAAGTTGGTCGGCACGGCGGGAGGGGCGGGCTTGGGAACGGCGCTCACTTCATTCGAGCGCGGCCCCTCGCCGGCGGTGTTTTTCGCGGATATCTGATAGTAGTACGTAACCGCGTTCGTTAACCCCGTATCCTGAAACGCCGTCGCCGTGATATTGTCCGCAAAAGGCGTTGTGCCTTCTGCATGTGGAGAGAGCGATCGGTACACCCGGTATGAGGCCGCATTGGGAGTCGAATTCCAGGTGATTGTGACTTTGGTGTCTCCGGGATTCGCCTGCACTTTGCTTGGAGCCGGTGGAACGGGGGGAAGGGGAGTTGCGGAAGCTTCCGGTGAATATACGCTGTCGCCGCCGCTGTTCACAGCGCTTACCACGTAATAGTAAGTGGTGTTGTTGATGACATTTACGTCCTGATAGACCGTTGCCGTTGAGTTGGTGACGAGCGCATAAGGTCCGCCGGACGTGGTGCTTCGAAATAGGTCATACGATGTGGCCCCGTTGACTGAAGACCACGCAAGGGTTACGAGGTTGGTGCCTGCGGTCGCTGTGAGACCACCAGGTGCGGCCGGGCGGGCAATCGAGAGAACTAGCTGAGGAAGATTGGAACTGCCTTCGCGTGAGACAAAGGTATCGGCTTTGTCTGTGGGCGTGTTCATGACCAGTGCTATGGAGACAGCTGATGCGCCGTTGGTCTGGGCATCGGAAACATAAGAACCCAAATCCCACGTGACGTATTGTTTTGTCGATGTGACTTGAGCGGATCCGATAGCCGCTCCGAGCGTCGGAGCTGTGTTCCATGTTATGCCGGATTCTGACCAGCTGTTGGAAGCGACCGCATATGCAGTTTCTGTCCCGCTGTATCCGGCTGTCGAGTTATTTCCATACAGCTTGAGTTTGGCTCCGAGGATCGACCCCTGGACACTTGATAGGTCAAATCTCAGATATGCGATGCGCCGGTTGCCGGCCGATGCCTGAGCCTTCACGAGAAGGGTGGTGGCCGAGCCGAAATTTGTCGAAGCGACAGGGCCGTCCTGCACGTAGGCGTCGGCTGCCGGAGTGAGCGTTGAGCCGCTTTGCGCCAGAGTTGCTCCTGTAGCACAGAGCAGAAATATTATTGTGAGGGTTAAGTATCTTATCAATCTTGAGCAGACGGATTGTGCCTGCAACATACGGCGAATCTCGAAATGTGTGCCCCTACGGCTGACCATACAAATCTCCAGTTACATTTGAAACCAGGGTTTCGACGTGCTGAAACCTAGCTGTTAGGCGTTATGATTCCATTCCAGGCCGTAACAACATCGTTTAGAGCCGCAATAAGAACTCCTAATATATGTGACCTGAACTACAGCTTCAGAGCACATCGCTGTTGTTATTGCATTCCGCGCGACTTACTAGTAATGCTGCTTGAGGATCCTGCCAGGCTGCGGCAACCCGGCATGAAAACGTAAAAATTTAATCTAAGCCGATCCTAATCTATCTGTGAACCTCCATGCAAATCCATGGTATAAAGTCTTATACACCTGTGAGCCTCTAGACGCCGGATTGATTTTGTGGCACGAAAGCGCTGTAAAATTGTCCTGTCCGGCATTCAAGGAAGTAAGCTCCGTATCCATTCCTGCATGATCCCTGACAAGCAAGCAGAAGACATTAACCTGTCTTTTGGATCATCTACGACAGAACGCACTACCAGTACTGTAAAACTGCGCCTTGTCATACAAGTGCGATATTTGGAGTAACCCCAATGGTCCGAGCCTGTCCGTTTATTTTCAGCACGCTGGCAGTACTTGCGCTTGCGGCATGTCCTTCTCACGCTTCCACTCCTGCGGTTGCAGGAACAGGGGCTGTCGGTGTAAACGCTTCCTGGGAAGCCGGCGCATCATCGTCCTGGTATATCGAGTTGCAGCGGCTTGGCGGCGCCGACATCGCTCAAGGTATCCAACGCGAAGACGATGCCCTGATACGTACCGGCATCCATATCCTCGATTGGGGATTTGCCCATGAAGCCACTGATGGTTCCTTTCCGGGAACCGGCGATCCTTTCCACAGTGCGGCGATATTCGCGGAATCAGCCGCCAACGCTTCGATTTTGTTAAGGTCGTATCACCCGAAGACTTACTCAGCCGACCTGACCTACTACAGCTCCGTCGTCCAGAGCTATAAGACGAAGCTCCACTCAGTGGGCCTGTGGCTTATCGCTCCCGCCAATGCAACGCCGGGACAGCAGTTCGATCAGCCTTACACTCACCGCCGTTATCTGCTGGCTGCGGCGCTGGGACAGATCGGAAATCTCTACGCGGACAGCGCTATCAGCTCTGCGGCGGCCCAGTATGCGCGCAACGGTCTTCTCCTTCAGATGACTGCCGGCACGCAGCAAGTGGTGTATCCTGACCATACGACGCACACTGTGAGCATGGTCGGCGTTAACCCTGAGCTTGGCGGGTACGACGTCAGCTATCAATGTGCTGGGATACTATATTCGCAGCATTTCTATAATATCTGTTCCGATGCCGCGCTGCGCTCCTCTCTACGCTCGATGATGAGCAATGGCCTTCTCTGGGAAAGCAAGCGAATTACATCCTCAGGCGTCCTGGACGCTGTAGGAAGCACACGAATAGGCATCGAAGTGAACCGGGACGGCACCCTTAAGACGCCGAATGATCAGGAAATCATTTCCGCGTTCAGCAACGGATACACTTACACCAATTCACTGAGGTTCCTCGTTACCGCTTACCGATATCTCGGATCCGGAAGGGCTGTCACCAGCGATACCGTTGCATCGGACGGCGCGGTTAATGCCAATTACGATTGGGAGCGTGGAACTGCTTCCACCTGGTCAATCAGTCAGCAAAGGATCGGCGCCGATTACGTCGAGACCGGAATTCAGACTGAAAACGATGCTGTAATTCGAAAAGGCATCCTCATTCTCAACTGGGGATGGGCTCATCAACTTTCAGACGGATCGTTCGGTACGACGACTACTCCCTACTATGCTTCCGCGCAATTTATTGAGGCTGCCGCCAGAGCGTCGCTTCTCCTGAAATCGTACGCTCCAGGCACATATGGAGCCGATCTCACCTACTTTAAATCGATCGCGGCAACGTTCGCTTCCAACTGCAACAAGACCGGCAACTGGTTGACTACGGCTACCAACTGGCCCATTGTCCAGCATAACTGTCTTGGCTCAACTTGCCGGAATTATGCGCTGGCTGCCGGACTGGCGACAACCGCCGTAGCCGCGGGAAATCCGGCTCTCAATATTGATGCGAATCTATCGGCGGCCACGGCTGCGGCAATGCAGGTTACAGGCGGAATGAACCCGGAAGGCGGAACGTCGGACATCAATACACAAGCCCTGGGTCTCACATACGCGGCGCGATATATCGTCAATATACCGGCGTCAATTACATCAACCACCGTGAAGACTGCTTTGTCTAGTGGGATAAACTGGGAACTCCAATTTATCTTAATCGATGGAAGCATTACCGGAACTTCATCGCCGGCAACGAAAACTATCGATACTGCGCTTGAGCTCGGATATGCCATTATAGCCGATCCTCGCTATGTCGTATATAGGGAGCGAATGAATCTTCCTGAAATGCAGCTGTATTAAACTCGATAATCAACAAATGCCCTTCCACTTCAAATTATTTGAAGTGGAAGGGCATTTGTTTTTTCGATAAAGCAAGTGAATCCTATTTGATTCTAATGCGATTTATTTTGGCGAATTAATCAAATTATAGCATGCTAACATAGAAGAGATTCTGAGATAGTTAATAGAGATTAAATAGGGTTTAATAGCATGTAGACACTATATTTTGGCGTGTCATTTGCCCCCTGGAACGTCTAATAACCGGGTTTAAGTCGTTAGTTAATTATCTGTTTGCCTGGCAGATTTATACAATATTTGGAATATAATCTATCTAATGTTGTAATATTAATTACTGTTACATCTTATTCAACATAAATTATCCCTTCAATTCTTCCTGTAAATCCTGCAATTATTCAATTCAGACCATTTGCATCAGCTCTTACGTAACAGAATTAAGAAAAAAATATGATAAGAAACGACTAAATTCTGTTTTCACCGGGTAAAGTTACGCCGTTAGAGAAACAATGCCTTTACATCGCAATCTGTTGTGATGTAACCGATAATTAGTCTTTGCAATATACGAATAGGCGTATATTGCACTTAATAAGACTTCTCTAATGGCAAGAAGAAGTACCGGAATTTTGCCCTCCACGCAGATTATGCTTACCTCGGAGGCAGTGTTTCGGCGAGGCGTGACGGGTACGTTGCTGCGCAGTGATCCTGAATACCAAGTAAGGCATTGGTAGCAAATCCACACTCCTATCACAATCAAGGCTGATTGAACGTCACTATGGTTTTCGTTTATTAAGAATGGGGTGCATATGGCATCTTGCTCTTAATTACCTCTGCCGGTGTGCTGATGCGCCGGCGAAATCGAGAAGGCTGGTCAAAATCAATTATTGATTAGCGGCTCGATGCGTCAATAAAAGTAATTCCAAGCAGAATAAAGTGTCGGCAATTAACCAGCGCTTAAGCGCCAATTAATAGCCACGTCTGATATATTTGTCATGTTCGCTTAAAACGAGAGAGTATGACCAATTAATGGACACGTCTATTTGATGAAGGGTTAACAAGAACGTCTAAAATTAAAGAAGTTTATTCTTCGTGGAAGCAAACATGAAGTCGATCAATAACCCGGTACGCTCTTCGCGTTAGGTCAGGTTTTGTGGAGGGAAATGATGGAGAAAGTCTTTCGCTTTCGGAGCAATGAAACGACGCATCCTGATCAGGATGATAAATCGATATTAGGATCAGAAGTTCAAGCCTCTCGTCAGGAAATTAGTAAAATGCGGGGCCTGTCGCGTCAATCGACATCGGGGCGTGAGCCTATGGCAGCCGCTCTTATGTCAGGAGCGGCATCGGTAAGCGTGGTAATTCCGCTTCTTAATGAAGTCGATAGTTTGCCCGATCTTTACCGGCGTTTGAAGGACTCGCTCAATGAAATAGCTCCTTCGCATGAGATCATCTTTATCGATGACGGAAGCAAGGATGGCTCCTTTGAAAAGCTCCAGGAATTCTGGAAAATAGATGCCAGTGTCTGCCTGGTTCGCTTCCGCCGTAACTTCGGAAAAGCGGCTGCTCTGTCGGCCGGTTTCAAGCATGTCCGCGGCGATCTCGTCGTAATGATGGACGCAGATTTGCAGGATCAGCCCGAGCAGATGCCCAAGCTGATTGCGAAGCTCGATGAAGGATATGATCTTGTCACCGGATGGAAGCAGAAGCGGCACGACCCCTTAAATAAAACGCTGCCGTCCAAACTCTTTAATGGAACTGTGTCTCGCTACTACAAATTGAAGATCCACGACTTCAATTGCGGTTTCAAGATCATGCGGGCTGAAGTGGCCGCGGACCTTCGGCTTTATGGCGATCTGCACCGCTTCATCCCCGTGCTGGCAGCCGAGCGTGGTTTCCGCGTTACGGAATGCTCTGTCGAGCACGCGCCGCGGGTACATGGCGTTTCGAAATATGGCGCGAAGCGCCTGATCACCGGGTTGCTGGACTTTGTTGCAACGATTCTGACGACACGCTTCACCCAGAAGCCGATGCAGTTCTTTGGGACAATCGGATTGAGTGTAATTGCGATTGGAATCGTTCTGCTGGGATACGCATTGGTCGAGACGATCATTGGAGCCAGCGCTCGGATGACGGCGGTTTGGCCGGTGGCGATAATGCTGGCGCTCGGCGGCATAGAGATCGCATGCATCGGACTGCTGGCCGAAATGATTACCAACCAGACGCACAGAAAAGGCCACCCATATTTCGTGACGGAAACGCAGCAGGCGCGAGACACTCAGCCTGCCATCGCTCTGGAACGCAATGGGAACCATACCGAAGCTCCCACTGTGGGAACTGCGGTCAAAGCCTGAATTACCGCGGGATCTGCGGAGTGCTTTCATTCCGCAGACCCGTGAAGGATTGGAGAAACCCTTGAGTTTGAAGTTGCAACCCAAGCGCCTTCTCGGTCAGGCTGTGGTAGTTATATGTTTCGCCTGTCTACTGTGGACCCTGCGCAATGCAGGCACGGATTTGCGAACTCTGCCGCACCCAAAGCCGATCTGGCTGGCAGCGGCTCTGGTGATGTTTCTAGTGCATTATCTGATGCAGGCCATGGGATGGCATGCTATCCTACGCAGCCTGGGTGAGACCGGAACTGCCAGGCTGAGCATGCGGATGTGGTACGCAAGCTTGATTGCCCGCTGGATGCCCGGGCGAGTATGGTACACCGCTTCGCGTTTGATGCTGGCTCGTCAGAACGGATTGAGCGTTGAGGCTGTGAGCCTCGGAATCGTTCTTGAGCTCGCTTACATTCTCGTTGGCGGATTGCTTGTAACCGTCGCATTTGCCGGCAAGTCGCTGGCGAGCGCCGTTTCCGGGGGCGGCGGAGTTGCAGCCGAGGTATTTGTGCTGCTGTTTGTCGCAGGCGCTGCGGCAGCGGTTTTGAGGCCATCCGGTCTTGCAAAGCTGGCATCGATCGGATTTGTTCGCCGCCTCATGCGAAAAGTCGCCGGCAGGGATGTCATGGAAGCGGGCATGCCTACGATGAGCACGTCCCGCAGCATCCTGCTCGTCGGTTATTACACATTGTTCTGGCTCTACTCGGGAGTCATGTTCGGAGTTCTGGCGCTTGCCTTTATTCCGATGACGCGCGAAACATGGGCGGCATGTATTCCCGCCTTCCCAGGCTCCTGGCTGGTAGGCTTCTTCTCGCTGGTGACACCGGCTGGCCTCGGGGCTCGTGAAGGAGCTCTGTGGGTGATGCTCCGGCACGCAATGCCGCAGTCTGATGCCGTTGTTCTGGCGATAAGTTCAAGATTGATGATGGTGGCTGCAGAGCTGCTGAGCGTAGGCGTGGCGTACCTATTGCTGAAAGGGCCGGTTGCCGTTACCGGTGTTAAGCCTGAACCGATCGCAACTCACACCGCAGTGGAAGATCCCGTCGCGACCCTCGTAAGCTGACCGGCTTGAGGCAAGATAGATTTTCGAACTTATGACGACCATGCCGGCGCTGAGCACGGCATCGCTTCGCTTAGGAAAGATCCATGAGAATTTGCTTTGTCGCTTCGACATATCCACGCTCCGACGAAGATACTGCCGTTCCGTGGCTGCGGGAAGACCTGCGCCGGCTGGCTGATCGCGGCTACGAGGTGCACGTCTTTGCGCCGGCCTTCAAAGGGTCTAAATCTCACAAGGTGGATGGGATAACGGTGCACCGTTATCGGTATTTCTTCGCCGGCAAAGAGGATCTTACGCACGATGCCGGAGCGCCGACCAAGATACGCCGGCCGGACTATCTGGTTATCACTCTGTTCTACATCCTTTTCGGATCGATCGGCCTTTACCGCCTGCACCGCAAGGAGAAGTTCGACTTGCTGCATATCCACTGGCCGTTCCCGCATGGCCTCTTCGGATTGGTTGCCCGGAAGGCGCACCCGGCTCCGATCGCACTGAGTTTCCACGGCGCAGAGCTGCTGCTCGCCCGTAAGTTTAAATTTGTCGATCCTATTCTCAAGCGCTTTACCCGGCAGGCGCAGCTTGTGACATGCAACTCGTCGTACACGGCAGGCGCGATTCGAAAGCTCGGGACATGTGAGCCGGTGATCCTGCCTTATGGCAGTCCCGTTCCTGAGCGCAATGTCAAACCGCCGTCGTCTGCGCAAAAGACGATTTTGTTCGTCGGCCGGCTGATCGAGCGCAAAGGCGTGGAGTATCTGCTGCAGGCTATGCCTCTCGTTAAGGCCGAGATTGACTGCCGTCTTGTCGTTGTCGGAAACGGTGTGCTGCTGGAGCCGCTGAAACAGCAGGCGCGAGATATGGGCATCTCGGATTACGTCGAGTTTCGCGTGGACATTCCTGAAGCTGAGCTGATCCGGGCCTATGAAGAGTGCAACGTATTTGTGCTGCCCGCCATCGTCGATTCGCGAGGCGACACCGAGGGCCTCGGTGTGGTGCTGATCGAAGCCCTGTCGTTCAGGCGGCCGGTGGTTGCCAGCGCGGTCGGCGGCATCGTCGATGTCATCCGAAACGAAGAAACTGGTTACCTTGCCCGCGAGAAGGATCCGAAATCTCTTGCCGTCAATATCACGCGCGCCCTCAAGAATCCGGATGAGGCCGCTCGTTTGGCGCAGCAGGGATACGAGCATGTCCAGCTTACTTATAACTGGGACAAAATCATCGATCGCACAGAGCAGCTTTACAGTGAGATCGTCAAAGAACCCGCTTCGAAAACTGCCGGCAGCCGAAGTGAGGCCCTTACAAGCGCCGGCAACTAGACGGCATCTCAATGCACTTCTCAGAGATGGGGATCGAATATGGATAAAACTACTACCGTCGTATTGATAACCGCCGGCGTTGTGACAGCAGGCGCCCTTGCCGCCATCGGGACCCGAGCCGCCACACATGCTGCCCGGCCGGGCGCTCCCACCGTGGTTATTGGAACCGTGCAGATGGGCTCCTCCGATAATGGCGTCATGGCGGAAGGCACAGTAATTCCGGGCGCCTCCGTGAATGTCTCCGTAACACCGGGCGCTCAGGGCCGTATTATGCGCCTCTTTGCAAATGTCGGCGATTACGTGGAGAAGGGCCAGCTTCTCGCGGAGCTCGATACGACTGATCATGTCGACGACTACCGCGCGGCGGCCGCCGAGGTCAGGAGCAAGGCTGAAGATCTGAAGCTGGTCCAGAACCCCTACCGCCCCGAAGAGATTGACGCGAAACGGCTGGCGCTTGACAGCGATCGCGTATCGGTGGAAGTTGCCAAGAGCCGCCTGAAACTTCTGACAGAAGGAGCCCGCACCCAGGAAGTCGCACAGGCTAAATCTGCTCTAAAGTCGGCTCAGGCGCAATTACAGCTCGTAACTGACCAGGCGGACAGGGACAAACAGCTCTTCGACAAGGAACTGATCCCCCGAGCCGACATGGAGCAATCGTCGACTGCCGTGATCGAGGCGCAGAACCGTGTTGATACCGCATCCGCGAAACTCAGCCTGATTACGGAAGGACCGCGCCAGGAAGAAGTGCGCCAGGCGGAATTGGAAATGGAGAAGGCGCAGCTTACGCTGCAGCAGGACACCAAACAATTCAGTTTAATGCTCAAAGGGGCGCGCTCCGAGGCAGTTCAGAAAGCAGTCGCCGATTACCAGGGTGTCGTCTCGAAGGCGCACAAACAGTCGCTGCTCCTGGGGTACCACGAGGTAAGAGCGCCCATATCCGGCGTCGTTGTCGCCAGGAACGTGAGCGAAGGCGAGTATGCCACGGCAGACAATTCCCGGACCGTCAGCGGCCAGCCTCTCAATGTCAACGGCAAAAGTCTGTTCGTCATCTCGGACAACAGCAAGGCTCAGTTCTACGCAAATGTAGACCAGAGATTTTACAAAACCGTGCGTCCGGGCATGACGGTGCAGATTGGCCTGGAAGCTTTTCCCGGAGTTACGTTCCCCGGACATATTCAGCAGGTTACTCCCCTTGTGCAGCCCAGCACGGTGAAACCGGCTGCGACTTCGATCGACCTGTCGGCGCCCCTTACATTCGGTGTGCGAGCGACTTTCGACATTCCGCAAAAGACCGCTGTTGCGGGACAGGCCGGCATGCTGACGCTTGCTAACAAGCAGAGGGACCTCGTGGTGCCCCAGTCCGCTATAACCGCTTACTCTGTCGGCCAGGGCGTCGCGTACGTCGTGGAAGGCGGAATCGCGCATAGCAAGTCCGTACATTACGATCCGGCATCCGACGGCAACCTGCATGTGACCAAGGGGCTCTCTCCCGGCGAGCAGGTGATCATCTCGGACCCGACAAGCGTGCATGACGGTATGGCAGTCAACGCGGTTACGGCAACAGCCGACAACTTCAACCAGAAAGCAATGTGACCTGTTTATGCCTTGCAATCGAAATCGCATTACATATTCCGTTCACCCGGTTAGCCGGCTATGGTTTGAAGGTCGAGTGGAAAGCGCTTTGCCCAAGTTCTTAACAGTAATCGCCTTAGCTACGGCTCAATTGACCGGGGGAATATATGCTGCCCGGGCACAGACTTTCTTCGTACCGACGCCTCCTGTAGCTCAGCCGCTGGCTGAAGTTCCTACCGGGGCAGACGCGGGCATGACCGCTGCGGCAACCCATCTGTATACTCTGGACGAATGCTTGACCGGAGCGCTCCACGACCCATCTTTGGTAAAGAGACATGCTATCGCAACGGATCGGGCGCGCACCGAAGTGAGCCTCGCGAAAACCAACCTCGGACCTACTTACTCGTCCGTGGGAATTTTGAAGTTGAAGTCTGACCGCAATTTGTCGGACACGAGTGGGGATCAGCTAACTTTCGTGGGAGAGCGGGTCAGGCTGGGCATAACGGTCAGCTACCCACTGTATGATGGCGGCGCCCTTAAAACCTCGGTGCAGATCGCTGAACTTGCCAGTACGAACACACAAAACGAGCAAATCTCGGAAAACAATTCGGTCACCGTACAGACTGTCGATGCTTATTACAACGTGCTTCAAGGCCAGCGTATGCTCGAAAGCGTCAACCGCCGTCTGAATGAAGCTCAGGCGCATCTCACCGATGTAACAACACGCCTGCAAGTTGGAACTGTTACGCGCGGCGACCAGCTGGAGGCGCAGAGTGCTGTCGACAGCGCGACTGCTGAAATCAGCCGGCGTCAGTACACGCTTGCTTCCGCGCAAAGCCGCCTTGCTCTGCTGATGAACCTGGATCCGGTGCGTGATCGTCCCGCTGTGGCTGCGCCGGCTGCCGCAACCTTTAACGCTCCTGCCGGTGGCCTTGTCGAAACGGCTATTTCACATAGCTCCGAATACGATCGGCTTAAAACAGAGCGCCTAATTGCCGAGAAACAATTGGTGCTGATCCGGGAACGGAGACGTCCAACAATTACAGGCTTGGCGGGCGTGGGGTTCGCTGACCGTTCGAGCCTTTCCAATACCGGCAGCAATACGACTAAACCATATGTCTTCGTAGGGCTCAATGCCACGCTCCCAATTTTTGAAACTGTTGCTCAACGAGCGAGAGAGCGTGAACAGAGAGATAATATCGCTCTGAGCCAGCTGCGTGTCGATGACTATAAAGACGAGATCTCCTCGTCAGTGACACTATCGCAGCAGGGCTATCAAGCCGCTCTTGTGACGATTGCTGCGGCAACGCAGGCCGTCACCGCGGCAGAAGAGGCCCGGCGACTTGCTGCGGAACGATACGCTGTGGGCAAGGCGACCCAGTATGAAGTCCTGAGCGCCATGGACAGGCTGGAATCAGCCCGAGATGCTCTGGCTGAGGCAGAAGGCGATCGTGACAAGCTTGCTATTACACTTCGTGTTCTAACCGGCAATCAGATCGTCAAATCAATTCCTGGAGTCACCATTAATCCGGTATTTCCCATTGCCATTGCAAAACCGGTAATGATCGGCACGACTGCTGTAACAGACCCGGGTAGCGACCGTTAGGGGTACTTTTCCCATGACACTGGTCCAAGATTCTAGAACGCTGCGGATCGAGTTTGCGCCGAAACCTGCGCCGAAAGCTCGAGAACGCCATGGCATGTCCTTCCTTGTCGCCGGCCTCGGCGCAATCTCAGCCGTTGGCGCGGCAGTAATGCCGTGGTGGCGTCTCATCGATTCGCCTGAACCGCATTTCGTAATATGGTTTCGCCTGGTCGCGATTGCCGCGGCGGCTATGCTGGTGGCAGGGATTTTTCTGCCCCGGCATCGGACGTCTCTCTGGTTAACGGCGGCTGTCACTCAGCTTGCCGCCTTCATATTCTTTGTCGGTCTCATCGTAACTGTGCATCCTCGGGAGATGAGCGACGCGATCAGTCAATACAAGCAGTTGCAGCGCATATCCCGAATCGTGCGGGAGGGAGATGCCAATCTTGAAGTGCAGTGGACGAATTTTCGTTCCGGCAGCGCCAGTCTGCTGCTGAAAAACGACGCCACCCTTGTCGATTGCGCGGAGATTACAACATTTTTTGCAAAGGGCGCATGGTTCCTGTGCGGCCTCTCTGTCCTGTTCGCGTTCGTCGCGCCATTCACTTATGACAGCCGCCAAGCCAACATGACGGTACGGCGCAGAGCCGGAATCGTGGTTATCTTGCTGATGGCGCCCGGATTGATCTGGGGCATTAAGTGCGGTATCAGCCGGCGATATATGAACCATGCCATCCTGGCGATGAGCAATGGGCGATATGCCGACGGTCTCCTCAATATGCAAAAGGCGGCGGCCTGGGATCCACGTCTGAACTATGACACCATCTATCACTATGAGCTGGGACGAGTTTACGGCGCGCTCCACCAGACGCAGAACGCCGACTATTGGGCCATGCTCGGCGACACGCTCCTCCAGAACAACGAGGGCGACAATGCGGTCATGCTTTACAGGATCGGCGCGAAGCTGCCCCAGCCACCGCTGTTCCGTGAGCGTTTTTCCACGGCGCTTCAGCGCAGCGCGTTTTCGGATGACGTATCCGGGCTGCATGGAAGATCGATGGACAAGCGCCTGGAAGCTCAAGCGATTACTCCCAGCAGCTCTGAAATCATCTACTCGCTTGCCATTCAACAAACAAAGATCGGAAATTACCGGGAAGCTGTGCCGTTGTGGCAGAGGCTGATCACGCAGGTGAATTCGGCCGGCCTGTTCAGCAGCAAATTTGTGGCGTCGTATAACTTCATCAAGCCTATCGCCGCTCGCTCATGGAGCAGCATGGGCTACTGTTATTACAAGCTCGGCGAGTTTGACAATGCTATGCAATGTGTCTCTTCTTCCCGAGAACTCAAAGGCCGGACGCCGGAATTGGCCGACTAAATGACGAACAAAGCGCCTGAAAAGAATAACTGGATATCAATGGAGCGCACGACGCTCTTCGATTGCTTCGAGCTCGAATCCAGAGATGGAGGGCCGGCAGGATCGGATGAGCTGGAGGCGATCAAAGCCCGATGCCGGCCGAATCGATGGTGGCTGCTATGGCTGATCGTCGTGGTGATTCTCGGCGCGGATTTTGCGCATCGGGCCGTCAGAGACGAGGCGAAGACACGTTTTACTTATAACTGGACGGCCAGGTGGATGCAATCGCCTGCCGACGAATCGGTCGTTTGTTTCCGCAAGACGTTCGACGTCAGCGGTCATGTGCGCAACGGCTATCTGCTGGTTGCCGCGGATAACTCGTACAATCTGCTGGTCAACGGTCAGCTCGTGTACGGGCGGTTTAGAACGGTTAACTCTTACAGGCTGGACCGTCTCCACTCCACCTACAACATGGTCGGATACGGACGCCGCTATTCGATCGCTCAGACCTTCGATATTCAGCCGCTTTTACGTCCCGGGCGCAATGTCATCAGTATCATCGCTCAGTCCGATTCCGAGAGGCCGGCTCTGCTGGTCGAAGGCGCCGTTATGGCCGGCACGACTACCAGGATCCTTTCCGGGCCTTCGTGGAAGTCCAGCCCCAACAGCATGACGAACTGGCAGGATTACTGGCCGAGCAAAGAGCCAATCGACACTCAGTGGCCGCAGGCGGAAGTCGGTCCCAGCCGTGGCACGCCGTTCGTCGATGGCGATGTCTCATCGCTGCATGCGCCTCCTGTAGGAACCTTCATTCAGTCTCCTGTTCAAACGAATACAGGGCAGATGACATATCGCTACCGCTTTCGTTGGGATGAGCGGGACGGCTCCGGATGGGTGCGCCTGATCACGCACGTTCCATTCGACTTAAGTTTGAACGGCGAGCCGCTCGTCACCACGGCGCATGTCAACCGCAGCTGGCAGGGCACTCCAACCCGCAGAAACGCAATCGACGTCTACTCACGCATTTTGCTGGGCGGACAGCCGGCGCGATACCCCTCGATCGGCCGTAAGTACCGGGCTAATACGGTGTTCTTCCTGCACACATTCCAGCGGGGCTGGAACACGCTCTCGGTAACGACACATGATACGATGGGATTGGTGGACCGAAGCACTCCGGACATGATCCAGGTTGACGGCGAGGTGCGCGGATCTGCCGGACAGTCGGTCAAGATCCACAGCGGTCCTGATTGGGATGCCGTGAACGCGGGAGGAGTCATCGCAAAGTGCGTTACGGTTGCGACGGCGCGCGGGATCGATACGCTCGACAACAATATCTACAGCAGCAGGCCCTCAACCCGGGTAGGCGTATACGACCCTACCGGCATGATGGCAAGGTATACGGCAGTCGCCGCCGTGATTTGCGCCCTGGTTTTGGGATTGCTTGTCACGCTTGGAAAACTGCTTCCGGGCCGGCCTGTGGCTACGCTTCGGAACTCGATCATCGCTCCGGCATTCGTTCTTGTTTGCGCCTGTCTTGCTGAAACGGCCTTCGAACAATCCCGCGAAAGCATAATTCTGGACTCGCCGCAGACATGCATGATCGTGCTTGCGGCCGCCGGGACTGCGTGGCTGTTGATGGCCGCATGGGCGATTGTGGGGGCGACCCGCTACGATCCGCTTCCCGCGTTGGTAGAAGGCGTGAACGGGGAATCGAATGTCGTGCTTAGGATGTCCGAGTCCTATACGGCTCGCAAAGACACGCGGAGCATTACGGATAAGGTCGGGCCGTTTTTCCTGGGTATTATCGTCATCCTTGCTGCCATCCTGTACACGCACAATCTCGATTATTACGGATTTCTGCCGGACGAATATGTATCGATGCTGGCGGCGCGTGGGATTGCTCGGCATGGGATACCGATCTATGAGAACTCGGGCATTATCTACACGCGCAGCGCCCTGTTCCACTATTTGCTTGCTCCACTTGTTGGAGCTTATGGGGACCCCAATCCGTTTCTGGTAAGAGGCTATGCGGGTGTGTGGCAGCTCTTCACCATTGTGCTTGCATTCGTCTTTGGCCGGGCGATCCGGGGCACGTCGACCGGGCTGTTTGCCGCCGCTCTTGTGGCATTCTCGCCCATGATGACGTTCTATGCCCGGGAGGTGCGCTTCTATACGCAAGAGACCTTCTTCGTGACGCTCGCCATGTACTTCATGTGGCGCTCGACGCGGGAACCTCAGATCACATGGTATCGCGCCGGCACATGGCTGGCATTTTCGGCGGCGTACTTGAGCCAGCAGCTTGCGCTAGCCATTTTGCCGTCGATATTCCTCGTAATACTTGTTACGCGAAGCAGCAAGCAGTGGCTGACGGGCTGGACTCTTGCCGCGATGATTGCAGCGTTCGGCGTGATGGCAGCGGACTTCATCGCTTACATAAAGCTATGTCAGACCCCGCTTCCATTTGTCGACGACAATTCGGTGATTTTGATCGGGCTGCATACGGATGTCCTTGAGAGCGTTCCTCACATGCTGCTCATCGGCGATGAGCGCTCCCATCTTGTCGTCGGCATACTCTTTGTGATCGGCCTCTTCGCGGCGATATTCTCAAGGAAGGCTGCGGAACCTGCCAAAGAGGCTAAGATCAGCTCTCAAGCCTTTGTGTACTGTGCGGCGATCCCGATCATTGCGCTTACCGGCCTGATCACGCCGCGTCCGGCCGAACGATACGCCGTTCATGCCTATCCTCTGACAGTGCTTGCGGCAGCACTGGCGCTGGCGGTTATCGTAACCTGGCTGCGGCGTTATCTCGCGCCGTTCACGGTGGCTCGTCCGCGCCGGATCGATTTCGCGCTGATTTGCGGTATCGCAATCGCCGTCCTGGCATTGACCTGTTACCGCCCCGCGCGCAGCTGGAACAACACCGGCCGCGCCATAGTCGCAGGAGTAACTCAGGCGACCCGTTATGTTCGGACGGCCGAGAGGCCCGGCGATCGGGTGATGTTCTTCAGCCCGGAAGCCGCAATGATGGATCTAGGGAAATGCGATTACTTCTTCCACCAGAACTCGCATTCCATCTACCTGTATTACGCTAAAGACGGCAGCGTTCGCGAGAGGAATTCGGCGGCGATATGCGTGGACACGACGGATAAGCTCGTCAGTGTCATGTCGAATAACAAACGGATGTGGCTGGTCATTCCGCAATGGCAGACTGTGGCCAGTAAGGGAAACCGCCTGGCCTTTGTAAATGTCTTGACCGCGAACTTTACTCTCATGCACCAGGTGCATGGCATTCAGGTGTGGCTGTGGGACAAAGATCTGAACCACTTCCATCACAACGTCCACGACTATCAATCGGCAGGTCCCGGTTATTCGGAAGTCGAGGACTTAGACGGCGGTCTGTAAATGGGCCGCAACTTCAAGTAAGCACATGGTGAAGTCAATGCAAGTAAAAAACCACCGTATTAGGATTGTTGGATATCTCGCTGCAGGCAGCGCGCTGCTTATCCCGGCAGTGGCGCCCGCCTATGCGAAACCGCCGTCCTTCTCGCATTACGCCGGATCGAGCGATCTGAAGCAAAGCGTCTACAGCCGCATCAGCCATATACTCGGCAAGGAACTGGAAGACGGCGCGATGGGCGCGAACACAAAGTACGAGCAGGGAAGCGCCGATAAATGGTTTATTGAGGGACAGCGATATGGCGCTGACCTGATCCAGTCCGGCGTGGCAATGAATGACCGAAAGATGATCGCCGGCGGCATTCGCGCTCTGGATTGGGGTTTCCAGCGCCAGGGGGCCGATGGATCGTTTCCGGGAACCGGTGATCCTTACCACAGCACCTCACTGTTCGTGGAAGCGGCGGCTCGTGGACTTTTGCTCCTCACTGACTACGATGCTGCGGCATATCGCGACACCATCAAGCGCGACACGCCCAAAGTGCGCGCGGCGGCCAATTGGTTAACACAGCCTGATATTGAAGACAAGGGAAGACGCAATGCGCGTCCCTATACGCATCGCCGCTGGGTTCTGGCGTCGGCTCTAAGCCAGAGCTCTGTGCTGACAGGCGATGATGGGCTAATGCGAAGCGCCCGGGATTTTGCTGAAGATGGCCTGCGCCTTCAGCAGGCCGACGGCGTCAATCCGGAGCATGGAGGGTCCGATACGAGCTATCAAGCCTATGGGGTTCTGCAGGCGGAACGGTATCTTATTGCGGATCCGGACGGTCCCTTGCAGGGCAGGGTAAAGGGCATGATAACCAGAGCGCTGGATTGGGAGGTCGCGCATATATCGGATTGGGGCGATGTGGACGAAAGTGAAGATTCTCGCACCGGTGTGGAAATTGCCCGAAACGGCAAGGTTAAGAAGCTTGATTACGTATCCCTGCAGCAGGCTCTTACTATCGGCTCGTCCTTGACTGGAGATGCGCGATACAAAGCCGCAGCCCGGCGAGTTGCCAGGGCCAGGAACGAAAGCGATCGCGCGCGAAGCGGCTAATATTGTGCGAGAACCGGCATAAAGCCATGCATCGCAAGATGTCTAACAACTACATATCGGCTTCAGGACAGAGTATCAACAATCTATCGTTTGCCTAACGTTGTGCCGGATAAGCGGTCTTTTAAATTGCGATGCCGGAGTTACTTTTCGCTCAGGACTAGCCAGGAGAAATAAGATGAATATCTGTGTAATCGGAACAGGATATGTTGGCCTTGTGACCGGCGTTGTTTTTGCTGACTTGGGAAATGACGTTGTTTGCGTCGATAAGCTTGTCGCAAAGGTCGATGGTCTGAATAAGGGCATCATGCCGATCTACGAGCCGGGACTTGAGGAGATGGTTGCGCGAAACGTTGCGGACGGCCGTCTGAAGTTCACGACGGATCTTGCTGAGAGCGTGTCCAAGAGCGAAATCATCTTTATCGCCGTGGGCACCCCGCCCAGGGAAGACGGATCCACGGATCTCGCATATGTTGAAGATGCCGCCAAGGGGATCGCGCGCGCCCTGAACAGCTACAAGGTGATTGTAAACAAGAGCACCGTACCCGTAGGCACCGGCAACTTCGTTCGTGAAGTTATCGAGACAAACAAGCGCCGCTCCGTCGATTTCGATGTCGTTTCCAATCCTGAGTTCCTGCGTGAGGGAAGCGCGATTACGGATACGCTCGTTCCCGACCGCATCGTTATCGGAGCGCCAAACCGAATTGTCGCCATGCGTCTGTTGGAGCTTTATGCTCCGCTGGAGCGGCCAATGATCATTACCGATGTGGCGTCGGCAGAAATGATCAAGTATGCGTCCAACGCGTTCCTGGCCACAAAGATCTCGTTCGCGAACGCCATCGCCAACATCTGCGAGGCCGCCGGAGCCGACGTAAATCAGGTTGTCAAAGGAATGGGGCTTGATAACCGCATCGGTCAAGCATTCCTGTCTGCCGGTATCGGTTACGGCGGAAGCTGTTTCCCCAAGGATACTCGCTCATTGCTGCACACGGCGCAATCGTACGGTTACGAGTTCCCGCTTCTCGATGCCACGATCGCTACGAACGAGGATCAACCCAAGCGCTTTATCAAGAAGATCCACGCTGTGATGGGGGAGAACCTCAAAGGAAAAACAGTGGGAGTTCTGGGGCTTGCCTTCAAGCCGAATACCGACGATATGCGTGAAGCGAAGAGCCTCGATATCATCGGGGACCTCCTGGAAACCGGCGCGAAAGTTCGAGCTTATGACCCGATCGCAATCGAAAATACTCGATCGACTTTCCCTGACATTACTTACTGTGGGAATGCATACGAAGTTGCCGCAGGGGCTGATGCATTGATTGTCGTAACGGAGTGGAACGAGTTCAAACTCCTGAACATGGAGCGCTTGAAATCCGTTATGGCTGACCCCATCATCTTCGACGGCCGAAATATCTACAATACCGATCGTATGCGACAGCTCGGCTTCCAGTACTTTGCTGTCGGCCGCGGCAGTGCGGTGGGCAGTCAGATCCCAAATACGGTAGGCGTAAGAGAATTCCGCTTCGTCCGCGCCGAGGATGCCGTAGGCGTATAATTGGGGCATTTCATCAAAGACTGAGTGGAAGTCCGCAAGCTTCGTGACCCGTGGATCGAGTTCCTAATAAAGCCGCTGGAACTCGATCCTTCCAGCGACGGTGCAATTGTGCGTCGATTGAGGCGACGCTTCAGTGCGACAAGCAAAACGCCCCGGCCGGAAGATGTCGGCCGGGGCGATCTCTGAATCAGAAGTTATCCGATCAGAAGTTATTGTTGGTCGTGGTCACCGAGAAACTGCCTGCCGGCGCCTGGTCAATGTAACCGGAGTAGCCGGAACCCCATTCCGAGCCGAAATTGCAGGTGAGCGATGCGCTTCCTGTTGCCCCGGACTCGATCAGATAATTGTAGGTTCCGGTCTTATAGACCTGGTTGCCGTCACAGAGCAGGTTTGAGCCTGCCGCAATGTCGAAGCCCTGGAACATGGAGCCGAATATTATGTTCCCGTTGGCGTTGTCTCCGGAGATCGTGCTGGCGCTGCCGTACGTCCCGAGACCGATTGCAGGGTTTTGATTTCCGTATCCATAGCTTCCGCCGCGGATGATGACATTGCCGCTGATCGTCGCATTTTGCTGGGAGTAGACGTGGAAGATGCCGACCATCATTCCTTCCAGCTTGACGCTGTCGAGTGCCAGATTGTTATTGACGTATGCGTTGACGCCTCCATAGATGCCGAACTCATTAGCCCACCACTGCGCTACGCTGGTGTTCTGGACATAGGTGCAGTTCGTCATGTTCGGCGCGCTTGTATTCGATGAGTTCAGCGTAATACCGTCGTCGCCGTTCCCGCGGGAGAAGTTATTCTCCACCAGCACGTTGTTACACGGCGTTCCGTTGGTATTGTTAAAGTTCATGCCGTCTCCCCAGGAGTTGTTGACCCGGCAATTTTCGGCCGTGATATTGTTGCCGTCTGCCCAGGTGAGCATCAGGTGCCTGGCCCAGACGTTATTCAGCGTCCAGCCATCGCCATTGGAGTCGGCATATGCAAGGTCCGCAAACTGGCCGGGGGTGGCGTTCGGCCCGCTCGCGTCGATAGAGAGATTGCTGAAGCTTGCCGAATAGGTCAGGAACAGGAACCCGTTCGACCAGTTGCTGGCCTTATTGAAGACGGTGCTATACCACGGTCCCGCTCCCTGGATCGTGACGTGAGTTGCGGTGATCGCGCTGCCGCTGGACACGTAGTAGATGCCCTGTGGAATCCAGACGCTCTTCCCCTGCGACTGTGCTGCGTTGATGCAGTTCTGGATGGCCGAAGTGTTGTCGAAGCTGCTGTTGTTGGCCTGCGCGCCGTAGCTGGCGATCGAAAGCGAGTTTGCCGGCTGGCTCAGCGCTGCCGGAGGAGCCTCCAGATCCACGACATCAACATTATAGTAAGACGCGGCGTTCGCCCCATCCTTGGACAGGCTGATCGTACTCCCAGGAGCAACGCCGGACCCGCTGAAAAAGACATGGGCCTCGTCCCAGAACACGTGCGGGTTTCCGGCCGAGGGGCTCTGGCTCATGCCGTTGTAGCTGCTGGACGTCTCGTAAACCCAGGTCTGGGTCGAGGTGACGGGAATCGCCTGATTGAGCTGTCCGTTGACATACAGGTCCAGCGTGGAACTGATCCCGCCGCCACCGGAAGAATCCGGAATGGAATAGCGGACGTTGATCGCCGTGATCGTCTTGCCGGTGTTGTTGGTCCAGGTGACCGAATCGCCGGTGTGGGACAGGTTAACGTAGGCGTGCCCCGATGCCTCAAGTTGCGGCGACGAAAACTTGGTGGTGGGTGGAGACGTCAGCGCCACGACCGATGCCTGCCCCGCCAGTGCGCCGCCTTCCGCCTCATACGAAATGAATGGCGTGTTGGCGCCGATCTGAACCGGATTGATGGTCCATTGCTGGTTCGCGTTCCCGCTCTGCGGGGTCCATGTCCACACCGTGCCGCCGCTGCTGGTTGAGCCGCTGTTGTCGAGCGCCAGGCCGCTGGACTGGCTGACCAGAGTGTAATATCCCCCGCCTGCGCTTGTGATGGTCCACTGCTGATTGGTATTCGAACCGGCAGCCGGATAGGATTGTTTGACCGAAACACCGGTACCGGTCGCGCCGCCGTTGTCCAAGTCCATGCCGCTGGTGAGACAGGTGAGCGAGTAGCGCCCGCTCGGCAGGACGTTGATCTGCCATTCCTGGTTGGTGCTGGCGAGCCCGGCGCTCCACTGCCAGACATTGTTTCCGGTGGTGCTTGCTCCCTCGTTGTCCAGATTCAGCCCGCCGGTCTTGCAACTCAGCGTGTAGATGCCTCCGGAGGCGATGGGAAGCTGCTTGACTTGCGTCAACTGCCACTGTTGATTGGTGTTGGTGCTGTCAGGCGCCCATTGCCAGGTGACATTTCCGTTGCCGGTTCCACCATCGTTGTCGAGCGCCAGTCCGTTGGCCGCGCTGACAATGGCGTACGAGCCGTTGCTGAGTTGAGTGATGCTCCATTCCTGGTCGATACTGTGAGGAATGACGGGATTTTGAACGACGGCTGTGCCGTTGGAAAATCCGTTCGCGCTGTCGAGCGCCATGCCGCTGGTGAGGTTGACGATGTAGTAGTAGCCGTTGGGCAGCTGATTTATCTGCCATTGTTGATTGGTGTTGCTGCTCTGCGCTGTCCACTGCCACATGCCGTTTCCCGCGCTGGTCGAGCCCTCGTTGTCGAGCGCAAGGCCGCTGGTCTTGCAGACGAGGGTGTAGACAGCGCCGGATACTGGCTGAGCGGGTGCGGGGCTTGCGAGAAAACCGAGGGACAGTGCACAAAGCGCGGATCGAATCGCGAGTGCCACCTTCATAAGAAAGTCCTCCTTGGGCATGGCTGAGATATGTGCCGCCGTGGGCTAGGTCGACAGTGTGATGTTTCTTATCTGATTATCGATAATATCAATTAAAACATTATTATTTATTTCCGAATCAGTATTGGGACAGATGGTGTAGGAATGAATGGCAAACGGCCGTCTCGCTTGGCTAAGGTCAGCCTGAAGCCATGAGTGTTCTGTTCCTATTGTAACTAATGCCCGGAATCGCGTCAATCCTCGATCCTATCGTATTTTTGATGAATTCTCGTGCAGCATGCGAGCGATTATGATGAAGCCCTGTTTAGCCTGCATCCCGGAACTGCCGTTCCAGGGTGCCGACCAAAGGTTAGCCAGGGTGCTTTTTCCGGCGGAAGTTCGTCCGGCGCATGATCCGGGGAGTCGTTCGCGCGTTCGGCGAAGCGGCATGGAGCAGAACTGGATGGCACAGGACCGCTTCGCCCGGTTCCCCCGTCAACTCGACCACCCGCGTCGGGATGCCATGCACCTCGAAGGGAATGTCGATCCACGCCTCCGACGAGCGATCCGGATCGGCGTGATCGCCCATCAGTGCGGCCAGGCGAGGATGCCACTCGCTTAATGTGCGCACGGCGTTGACGGCGCGCTCCCATCCGTCGGTCGGCATGCCCGCGCCGAGGTAGCGATGCGATCCCGCCAGCGCCAGTGTCGCTCCGCCGCCGTCCTGCACCGAGTTATAGTAGGTGAACGCCATCAACTCGTCCGGCTCCTCCTGATATCCGCGCGGATCGTTGTCAAAGTGCCATCCCGAGGCAGGCATCTCCCAGGCTGCGTCCGATTGCGAGCCTTCCGTGTATAGCAGACCCCCAAGAGTCCTGAGTGGCCTCCAGAGCCCCGCACCCAGGATTTGATCGACGGCCCCGTGCAACCGCTCCCCGATTGTCACGCCAGCGGTGGCGTCCAGTGCTTCCTTGTTCCTGGGGCCGCTTTCGGATTCGACGGCGTTTCTGACCTGCTCGACGAAACTCATGGGCAGCGCATCCGCCACCCGGACATATCCCCAGATTTGAAACTGGCGGATCTCGCTCTGAGACAAGACATTGTTTTCCATAAACTCTCCTTGCATGTCTGAAGACGAGCGCCCCACAAAAACAAAAAAACACGAGGCGGTCGCGAGGGAAACAAACGGACTCCTGGAATCCGTTCATCTCCCGTTCGCGACCGCCTCGTGGTTAGCGAGGCGGCCCTTTGCGGGCAGACACAATCTTCAGTTATCGAGATCTTACCCACACGCGGAGGCGTGAGTCAAGCGCAAAAGGCCGCTGCCTTCGTGAACTCGATTAGCCCGTCGTCCCTACTGAAACGGATTATTGAGAAGCGAAGCCAGGTGTCTCCGTCTCCGAAGCGTCGAGCAGACGGATGGCCCAATCTTGTACTTGCCGAGCGACGGCATTGGGCGTTGCGTCTGTGGTATTAGCAGTTTCGAACGCTTCCGCTGCCCACTGGTTGACGCCCTGATGTAGCGAGATGAACTCGTCCGTGGCGAAAAAGCCGCCTCGTGCCCGCAAGCGAGCGGCAAGGGCTTCGGGAGTACAGTGAAGGCTGAAGTAATGGATGTGCTGAAAACTGTCACGAGCCTCACATTCCGCGACGTTCTCCGGTGTCATCGTGCCACACAGTACGGTTGCCCGTCCACTCTGGGCCAGGTATGCCGCCAGACGTATCCAGTTGTTCTTAAATTGCAGCCAGTTGACTTCGTGGTTGTATCCGTCCGCCATCAGATCGATATCGAAAACATGCCACTCGCGCCCCAAAAGCTGAGCAAGTTCATGCACAATGCTGCTCTTACCGACACCATTAGCTCTCAGCACGATGAAGAGAGGGATATCCGTTGTAGGGATCGGAAGATTATTGGATGTAGAATTGGGCTTAGACATATTTGCTCTATAGCGAAATCTGCGGGCAATGTTAAGTATGCCTTGGAAGAAAAGCAGGGGGGAAGTTCTCGAATTGTCGAAACCCGCCGATCGAAACAATGAAACCCGGGAGAATACCTATTCACCTGACAGTTAGAGCAAGACATGTAGCTTTGGACCTACGAAGCTACATGTCATCAACTGGCATTCGACTGTTCTATCAATCCTGAGAATCAGAAGTGACGGCGTTATCGCCGTCTTCTTCTTGTCTTAATCTTAGAAGCGATTTCGACCTTGCCATATAGCATAGCTCCACTAATTTCGAGCAGACCGTTTACCGGTGTGTCTCTAATGACTTGCTTTTCGCCAAATACAGTCCAAACAAGTGCATAATCATTTTCGGCCAAGAAACGATCTAAGAAGTTTCGTTCTATCAATAGTACGCTACGCTCTCCCGAGGCAGCACCTGCATCTTGCACTACTACCTTGCCGTTTCTGTCTTCCCATTCTGCGATCTCGCCGTTCCATTGAAGACAGCCCTCTCTAAATAGGATTGGGGAGGGCAAAATAGCCCCGATTTTGTTTGTGTCATCTTCATCGGTTGCAAAGTTGTGAGCTACAGGAGCAACGAATACTCCTATCCCATGCCTTGGCATACGCCAGTCCTGGTATTGCCAATCGTCTTCCTCATAGGCAAAATATCGCCAGACAAGTGAATTATAGTGTTCGCCCAAAAATACGCCGTTAGCTGCATGTCCTGCCTCTGGCATCCATTGACCTATGAAGTCTTGGGAACACATCCACGAAAATAGCCGTTGGGCTTCCGTTTGCTTAACCAGGCAGCCCCGCAAATGGAGCCACAGAAGTCGATAGGATTCTCGGAAGCCATCTTCGTCTTTACTCTCGCGGAATTCGGGGTGCGTTTCTAGAATGATCCACTCCACTCCATTAGAATCTTTGATAGTCATCTGTTGCGCTATATTTGGCAGATCATCGGTTGCATCCAACCATTCATCAGAGCTTTGGGGGATATCGTCGATGTCATACATGATCGGCGAACTCCACTTAGGAGAACGAGGTATTCCGTCTCGATCCTCCTCCACATTTTCTGGAATACAGGATGGGTCAATACTTCTCATCCCTAATTGCCATGAGCCAGAGAAAGGTGCCACTTCCGTTTCGTCATACTGCGTAAATATTTGGAAGTTGTCTAACACGCGGGCGAGTACTGTATAGTAGCCCATCCACAGATATTTGACTCCCATACTTTCCATTGTCTTGTCGTAATTTCCGTAGGAACGCATTCTTTCCATACGAGTGTCTATCTGTTCAAACCGGTCGAGCGTCCAGCCAAGTTCCAGTGCCGCTTGGGATACCCACCGAGCAAGCAGGCTTGAACTGAGGCATGGTAAGCTATGGCCACCTGTTGACGGAGAAATAAGTACTACTGTTCGGAGCAGATCTATTTGCTCATTGCTCAACGTTGCCTCTAGCGCCGTGACAGCATTCTCGTAAGGGGTGGCTACAGGCTCTTCATCAATTGATTGAGCCTTCTCTGCCCGAAGGCGTGCGACCAGAGTATTGAGTTCATCCAATTCCTCATTCGTGTATACCGTTAAGTTGTGTTGCCATCCCACATATTGTAATTCACGCGCTCTTTCCCATAAGTTGCGCTGTTTTTCAGTAAGCTTCTGTTCCCATTGGCGAACAGCTTGCCGGTGAGACAGAGGAAGTACTTTGTCGATTTCAATTTGGGATATCTGAACATCCTCGAAGGATGGACCGCCGCTGTATCGACTGAAATCAAAGTCGTCGAACCGGTCTATAACGTGTGCTAAAACTCGGTCACGATCGCTCCAACCGCTATTAAGTGGCAGCATTGCCTTAAACTCCTCTTCACTCGGTGGATCGGAAGGAAGAGCGCTCCCATATGGTGGTCGTGCGTCCGCAAGGCTAAATGGCAAATCGCAGCCTGCAGCAGCGGCGTGATCGATTACACAGCGGCCGTAATCCCTAACGAGAACATGTTCGGGAGGTTTCCTGCTAGCGAAAAGTCGCTTGAATACAGTCATCGCGAGCTGTCGCAGCGCAGACTTTTTATGGATCCGCAATGCGACGCCATAGGTCATCGCGTATAGACGCTCTTGGACGTACCAATCGTCCACATTAGAAAAATCATCTAGCAAGCCTATGATTAGATGAGGGCGCGGTGTAAGTACTCGCACGAGAGCTCTTGTTGCCCCGTCACGAGTGCGTCGGTTGGTTGAGGTACATAGCCAAGCTAATGCTATAGAAGCTAGATGTACCGAATCGTCCGACAGGTGCGACTTATCTTCACCGCGAAGTGCCCATTCAATTAAACGGTCAACTGGACTATCATCATTCTGCTTATCATGTAGCCAGGTGGTCCAAATAGTATCTCGTTCAGGAAGGCTAAGAACGCTGAGAATGTGGTGCAACCACTTGGCATTAAGTGGATGCCCTGGAACGGGGGCCAAGGTTAGGAGTGTACCAATGTACAAGTCTTCAACCTGCTGGGAGGTCATAATGTTGGCCAGCGTTGTGAAGGTGTCATCTGTAAAGGCGTCTCTGTCCCTCCATGCAAGGCTATGAATAAAGCACTGTGGAAGAACATGGTTATAAATGACTGCTCGGTGGTCGTCAGACTCGATATGTAGTAAGGTCGGAAGCTCAATCCCCAGTCGCTCCGGCACCTGAATTGCAAGCGCTTCTAGAAGTCCCTCTCGTTTGTAGAAACTGAATCCGTCCGGAAATAACTGACCGATAGTATGCCCCAACACAATCAGGCTTTCTGATGTATCTGAATCCGTGTGCAAATCAAGAAGACGACGGGCAATTTCGTGATCACCGAAACGTTGGTACGCAAAGGTGATGCTTTCGCGTGGCAAGGATCCTTTTTGCGGAAGCAGTTCTTTGGCGACTAACGATTCGGCCAAGAGAAGCTGCAGGATAGACCCTTGATAGCCGTTAGTACTGTATATTTTTCTGCTAAGTTGATCCGCTTGCTCGACTAAGAGCGAACTGCCGCCGGATGCCGTAATCGCATTAGCGAGTTGGCCTAAGAACTCTCGCACAACGTTCTGATACGGAGCTGTATTGATCTTCCCCTGGCGTTGTAACGCTCGATTGGTAGCGTCTACAACGTACATGAACACGCGGCTGATACCATCGTAACCTTCAGGCAAATCGTGCAACCCGTCAGTATGAAGGCCTTTGCACAACATCTTAAGGAAGAGAGGGTTGGCGTATTCTGGATTGAGTTGGGGCGTTCGCGGAAGGTTGATCTGGTAGTGTGCAAAGAATGCACGTACTGCCTTTTCCGGCACCGAGGCGAATCCGCTATGGACTATGCGGACGGCAGACGACAAAACATTCTCTGGAATGACCGTCTCTTCGTATGTGGAGCGGACGCTGAGGGCAACCCCAATATATGGGTGATAGCTAAGTATTTGGAGGAGGCCAGCTAGTCGTTTCGGCCAGAGCTCTATTCCTTCTCCCTCATTTAGAGCGTCGAGCATAATCAATGCCCGCCCACCACTTGCTTCGGCTGCTGCCTCTATAGCTTGAAGGAACTCATCACGATTTCGGTCAAGACCTACGTGCTCCATGATCTGCGACATTGGATCTCGGTTTTGAATGGTTTCGCCGAGGATAACAATTGTGGGTAAGCCCTGTTCACCTCGCCTCTTGGCGATATCTACGAATAGATGAGTTTTGCCTGTTCCAGCATCTCCACTGACAAGTAGGAGTGGTTTGTTTGCAAGCATTGCCTCATCGGATTCAGCAAACATCCCGAGTTCATCAGCTGCACTGGCGATTTCCCTAAATATCCTTGTACTGTCCGAATACAGACTTGTATAACTAAAAAACTTGCCTGGCTTTCCCGATGCTTCCCAAACAGCTTTCTTACTTCGCTCTGTTTCAGCATCGAGTTGTTGTAACGTTGTACATGCGTGGCGTGACGTTTCGCATACAACCCGTGCCATGCGCTTAATATCGTCCAGAGGTAACTGTGTGGTGCCCTCTACATGGGCGGATCTTATAATTTCGCAAAGCTCCGCCCCTAATGCACTAACTTGCGAAACGGACTCTTGCGCCCTACCATCGAACTCCTTCGTGCGTATGCGCTCGATTTGCCATTGCAGCTTTCGGAATGGGATCCGCAGCTTGCGCGCAAAGGGTGTTGTTCTACCAATCCCATCGAACAATTTTGCGATCGGTAGCTGAAGGTTTAATTCCTCTGTGTATCGCGCTCCAGCGTCCTTGGCGACTCCTTCGATCCGACGGTTGAACCATTCTGGCGTGAGCACATCCTTCTCGAAGAAATACCAGAGTTTACCGCGGTTCTCTGGCCTGATGAGACGTTCTGTGAGTTGTGTGTCTCCCCAGAAATCGAACTTAATGCTCATCTCATTTGATACAGCTATCTCTTCCCACTTGGTAACATGCTCCTTCCATTGGTTCATCGCTGAGGTCTGCCCAGCGATTTTAGGATCATCGAAGTTCTGAGGAATACAGATAACCAGCCGTTTTAACGAAGGATTTTTCTTGATTGCTGTCTTTACTGAGGTGTCGATTTGCGTCCATTCACTGGCCATAGGGGAGCGATCAAAGAACTTAGCCTGTAGGCCATGTAACGAACCGTCACGAAGGATATGCGCACACTCAAGGCCAGCGTCGCGATATCCTCGACGTTCAAAGCAAGTGCTTCCGACAAGAGGTTCGTTGTGAAAGAGCTGGCTACACAATTCCTCGAATCCGAGCTCTTGTGAACCGCCATGGCTACGGATATTATGCCAATTAATGATCATCTTAGTTTACCGGGCGAGTACGTGTATTGCTAATATATGGTACCTGTAGATAACGACAGCCGATGCAAACGCAAAATGCGGTTGGATTGATGTATCCAACCGCAGGCATTTTTCTTTTAATACTCTTCAGGTAAGAGAATGGTGGTGACCGATCGGTCCCACTCCGTGATAACCCACACTTTTGTGCCGTCAGCCAGGTGATAGGCTGAGAACAGCCGCCCTCCGGCAGTTAGCGCGAAGTTATTCTGCGCATGGTCCGACTCGCTCAAATCACCCCAATCGCAGGTGCAGTGGCGAGACAGTAGTTCCTCGGGAACGTGCCCAGCATGGGAGATTGCGTCAAGCGCACCCGGCGTTGCCACGACGCGTCCCATTGGGAAGCAAGCCGCTACGATCAAGATGGCAATGCCATCCGCGTGCCCATCGTCAGTCATGAACGGATTTTCCTTTCTTCGAACACAGGAATAGGCCGGGGCACATGTGCGTGCTCGGCGAATGGAGAGGGAAGCCCTTCATGGTTGGAGAAGGGCAGTTAGTCAGAAGCTCTCAAGCAGGATCGGTTTCGTTGAGGACCGATATCATTACGGGGTGTCCGGGCCGGACTACGACGGTGAGGGTGGCTTCCAGATCGCTGGGCCACGGCTTGAACCGCACCGTTGCGCCAGGATCGTTCGGCACGATGGACTTGACTACCATGGCGAGCAGGCCGTGCCGTTCCATGGGAGTGATTTCGGGGGCCGTCAGCGCGGTCTGGACCTGCCGCATGACAGCCGCGACCGTTTCTGGATCCGTCAGCCGATCGTCGAGCCTGGTGGAGAGCTTGCGCTCCAGGATGCCAAGCCTTTCGGTTAGCATCCGCTTCTTGTCCGCGAGTTCGCTGAACACGCTCTCGTAGGCTGCGGGGCTGGCACCGTGCTGGATGCCGACGATCTGGGCCTCAATGGTGGCCTTCTCCCGGCTCTGCAGGGCTTTTAGTTCCTGGCTGAGCCGGTGCTGTTCTGCCTCTACGCCATGGATGCCCTGTTGTGCCTTATAGGCTGCGAGGGCATCGCCGACGAGTTCGGGACGGCTGGCAATCGCTTGGATCGCCTCGGAAACGGCGGTTTGGATGTGCTCAGCGTTGTAATGCCGCGGGTTGCACACTGCCCCTTCGAAGTACTGGCTCTTGCCGTACGCCTTGCAGTGGTAGGTCACGCGGAAGGTGTCGTTCGCCTTCCTGCGTACTTGGCCCGCCCGCAGCCCCCGGCCGCAGTTCGGACACATGATCAGCCCGGTTAGCGCGTGCCGACGCTGGTTGTTGCCGCTCAGGCGTCGCTGGTTGTCCTTCAGGCGGGCCTGGCAGGCGTCCCAGGTGGCTTCGTCCACGGTGGCCGGACAGGGGATGTACTGCCACTCCTCTGGAGGCCGATTGGTGCTGTAGTCGGCCCGCTTGTGCCCCATCAGGAGGCGTGAAGTGTCTACGACCCGCTGCCGCTTCCCGTATGTTGCCATGCCCTTGTGAACCGGGTTCATGAGGATGTCGTAGATGGTTCCCGGCTTCCAGGTCTTGGCGCCGCGCATCGTGGGGACGCCGTTTTCATGCATGAAGCGTCCCACTTCGAACAGGGACGCCCCAGCGGCGAACCGTCGAAAGATTTCCCGAACCCAGACAGCTTCTTCTTCTTTAATGACGTACTTGCCAACCATCTCCTGGGGAAAGCGTCCCGTGAGTACGTCGAGCTTGCGAACAATCTCGTAGCCCATAGGGCGAAGCCCCCGGGCTGGCTGCAGGCCGTCACCAATCCTGCGGTTTTTGCCGTTGACGCTCCGCTCCCGAAACGTATCCCGCTCGTTTTCGGCCATGACGCCGTTGAAGTAGTACGCCATCTTGCCGGACGCCGTGTCCTCGTAGGTCATGTCCACGAACTGCAGGAGTGCCCGGCAGGCTTTGATGCGCTTGCGGATTATCGCCAGATGCTCGACGTCTCGCGACAAGCGCGACACGGAATAGCAAATGAGGATATGGGCCTGACCGCTTTCCAGCATCGCAAGGGCTGCCTGCAACTGGGGGCGGGCGTCAAGGTACAGCGCCCCGCTAATGCCGGCGTCTTCGAAGACGCCGACGACAGCCGCCCCCATGTCGCGGGCCTTTCGGGTGCAGGATTCCTTCTGTCCCTCCAGCGAGGTTCCATAGGTGACCTGCTCGTCCGTCGAGACCCGGGTGTAGATGATCGCGATCTTACCGGCTGTCTGCATGGTCGCGGCCTCCGGCCCGCCGCTGAAGTTCCAGCCACTGGGCATCCCACAGGATATCCGCAGTTTGAACCGATCCTCCCGCGTCGTGTATCCACTGTAAGACTTGAGCGGCGGTATGCGGATTTCTGCTGACGCGCGCAAGGTCAGAGCAGATAAGGACGGTCGCATTGTGTGCAACGATAGCCGTGATAGCAGCTTCTAGCTTCTTTGGCATGGTGCTCCACCATCCGCTTTGGCCCTGATCGTCGAAATAGGCCACGACGGTGGCGCCGAGCGCTTTGGCGATCTCGTCGCAAAGCTCGCGTTGGGGACAGTCATCGTCAGGTTCGCCCTGGAAAATGGTTGCGGTCCGCATGTATGCGACCGCCCGCAGGGCCGTATCAGGCTCTTTCACGAATCGTTTCTCCTTGGTTGTTAATTCCATGCCGGCGGCATGGTGGCCCACCCGGTCGAGGTGTTGTGACCAGTAAACCAGTGTGGGCACCTGCCGCTCTACCGCGGCGACCGCAATGTCGCGGAGAAGCCGTGCCGTCAGGGACCGCCTGCCGCGCGCCTGCGGGCCTCAGCCACTTCGGCAAGCCGGATCGCCTCGGCGAAGAACGCGCTCCAGGCCGACGCCTCATGTGTTGCCCGCCGCACCATGGCGGGGGGCGGAAGGCGTTCCGGCCGGGGAGCGACCGAGCGGACCGCTCGGGCCTTGCGCCACTTCCGCGGCTTTGGGACTGGATCGTTTCGGACCATTTGGATCTCCTTGGAATGTCGGAATGCCTGCCGCTGAGATTGCCATACAAAGCGGCAGACTGAATGGTGTGTTATTTGATCGGTTTCCAAGGGCACAGCCCGGCCTTGATCAGCTTGATAGCAAGGTCAAGGTCCCGACAGCCGTGGATGCCGGCGACATAAGCGGGTAACCACAGGGTCCCGCCACAATAGCAGGTGGTTTTCTTCATATCGTGCTCCTGGCGAGCGCACTTTAGACACAATTGCAATTTATGTACTCCATATTCGTATAGTCAGTTGGACCAGGACGGCCCAGCGCTGGTATCTGATTTCGCTTTGTAAGCCTTTGTCAGATGTCTACCGGGTAATCCGACCTTCTACCAAACGGTAGAGCAGTCTTCCGATCAAAGTCACCCCCTTCCAGCCCCACTGGGCGGCTAGGCGAAGCAATTGGAAATATCCTGATCGCAAGAGCCCGCCGTATGGCTTTGGCAAAAACACCGAGAACAGTAAGACGATGAGCGACCACGAAATTACGGCGTCGATTACATGCCGAATAGCGCCCAACTCAACTCCAAAGAGATGTTCAAGGCTCCAACCGCCAGCTTGAGCCGCTGAACTTGCCATGGCGGGAGCGTGGAAGAAGAGAGCCTTTACAAGGCCAATCGCAATGATCCATGCAATGCACCGGATGGCCGGACGTAGGTTGATCGATGGAGCGTAGGTGGTCAAGTCGGTGCGCCCACAGGACGTACACGCTTTTACGCCGGGCAGGGAAAGATGCCCCTTGCCGTCGGCGCACCACACGCCATTGAATGAGCCGCAGCCATTTTCACAGAAGGCTGCCATGGCATCTCGGGTCAGGCTTTTACAGACTTTGCAGTACCGCATGTTGATGTCCTTTCATGGAAGTAGCGACACCGGCACCGTGCCTGCCGGGGTCAGCCAAATCGGGCCAAGCGGCCCAACAGAAAACAGTTGGTCATAGGTAGTGAACCGGACAAAGTCGGCACCCACCGACTGCGCCACCGCCTGGAGGTGTGAAAGCCTGCGCGCTCCTGGCACAATGCAGAGAACGACAAACGAACTTGCGCCGTAGATTTCGGTAAATACGTTGGCTCTGTAATGGCAATAGCTGGAGAACAGGGCGCCCATCGCGGCACTTGACCGATGGCTCAAGTCGCACTCGACGTAGCAATGGCGGTAGCTGCCAGCATCGCCGAAGCGGGCCATGCCATCGGGTTTCAGAATATGCGTTTGCCACCTGGTACCCTCACGCGTTTTGTATTCATGGCGCACCTGGCGCTCTGAGCGCCACAGGAACGCAATACCGGTCTGCTTGGCGGCTGTGGCGAAGGCAAGGTGAACATCCACGATACGAAGCGTGTGGGTGAGAAACTGCACCGACTGCCCGATCCTCGCTTGACGCTTCACCGTCTCGATGTCAATGCCAAGTTCAGTCGCAATCAAAGCCGCTGCCGCAGGGCCAAGTCCATAGAGGCTCTGGCGGTCGAACTCAGAGCGCAGGCGCACGAGATACCGAGCGGCAACCAGGGTGCGCAGTCGGGTATTACAGCGAACGACAGAGCCCCAGAACCCGGCGAGCAGTATTTGATTACGGGTGACGATTGTCGCATAGAAAATAAATAGAATGAGCAAAATATCGCGCGGCTGCAAGATAAACCGCGCTCGTTGCTCAGTCGATGTCGGGTCGACTGACATGGAGCACCTCACTTTCTTGCGTGGTCAACGACGGTGGAGTCGGTACCGCCGGTTGCGATAGTGCACGAGACGGAACTGGGCGAACTTTGGCGAAACATGCCTGGCGGAACGCTTCCACCATGGCAGGCGTAACGTCTGCTGGATCGCGGTAGTGGTGTACGCGCAGCCGGATTGACGGTTCACCGCGCCGAATAAGCACGCAGTGTCCGGACGGTTGCGATACCAAGAGTTCCTTGACCGCTAGGGCAGATAATTCGCTTGTTACATTGGGAGCCAAGACCGTTGCCTGAGCCGCATCCGTTTGAAAATATGCGTGGAGTGCGCTGTTCCCAATCACACAAGGACGGATCGTTCCCAATTGGTCCGCGAATTGGTGGAGATACACGCCAGCCGCTTTGTAGCGACGCCCCTCGCTGAGCAGAACCGGAAATGTTGGTAGATTACATATATTCTGAAACTCATCGCAGATAATTTTTACGGGCTTTCGATCTGCTTCGGGCACCGATGTTCGCGCCAAAATGACCTGGGTGATAGCACCGAGCAAGAGACCACCAAGTAACCGAGCCACCGGTTCTGAGAGCGTATCGGCTGAGAGACCAATGAGGATGAGCATGCCTTCCTCTCCATTCAAAATCTCGCTGAAGGATGTCGATTGATCTGAACTCACCCATCGCCTAATTTCAGGGCGCGTCAGGAAGTGGCTCAACTTATTCAGGAATGGGCCAGATAGGTCCTGGGGACGCTTTGCGGCGTCGTACTGGGCAAACCACAACAGGGTCAGTTCGTCATCTACCTGCCTTAAGAGGGACGCTCGAAACGAAGCATCCGACAAGAGGCGTGGCGCGTCAGCCAGGGAACGGCCAGCACACGCGAGCACGAAAAGGGTATGTCGGCCACACTCTTGGATCAGCGTGCCCCACGACAAGGAGAGACTTTCGATGATCGCTAACAGCAGTCCACTTCGCGTGTAGGGGTCACCAATCCCGCAGGAAGCACTCAACAGGTTGAAGCAGAAGAACAATTCATCCAGGCGTGAGAACTCAAAAATGTACGTCCGCTTTGCCAATTCATTGCCGCCGTGTCGCACCGCCGCCATCATGACCCTAAAAAGCAGATCTTGCCGAAAGTCAATGACTACCAGAGACGATGCTCTCGCAGAGGAACCATTCGCCGAGGTATCAGCGGACAGCCGAGCGAGCAGATAGTCAATGAGCACCATGACAAAGTTCGTTTTGCCCCCGCCGGACCCGCCGACTATGTAGCAGGGCCGGTCGAGCCACGTGTGCGCCAACTGCACGGGCACGGTAAACAGCCCCTCGGCGTCGGTCGTCGTGCCGATCGATATAGTGTCATGGGACCGGTCTGGCGGTTCCAGGTTCGGTGTCGCCTTGGCGGGTGGCGCAAGCCGTGCTTTCAGCCACGTGGCGAACGCCGCGATCAAAAATTCGAGGAGACGGATCATAGGGATCTCCAAAGAATAGTCAGGTTTACGAGATGCCGATCTCCTAGTGGCGCTCCATCTCAGGAGCGCCACTAGGCTAGGCTGACGCTAGGGCTCCGCGGAGCCTTGGAATTAGCCGAGGATCTAGCCTTAGCACCGGCGCTTCAGCAGGCGAATGCGCCAGCCAAGGAAGCACCACCGAAAGCGACGCCAGCGCACGTTCCACCGCCGTACAGGTTCCGGTTCTGTCAGGTGAAGAGCCCGCAGAAGGTCGGCTACCCCGTCCATGAGCGGGCCGAGGTAGTCATTTCGAGCGAGTTGCAGGCGGGTGAGCGCGGCTTCATCAAATCCCGTTGGAATTGAGGTTTTTGTCTGTTCCAGTGCCTGGACCTCGCGATCCGCAGCCGTGGTTATGGCTCGGATCTCTTCCTTCGTTTCAGCAATGGTTTGCTCAAGTACGCGAAGCTGTCCGAGCGCGGCAAGCGCGGTTTGGCGAGCTGGGTCGCGACGCTGTCGCGCTTCCTCCTCCCACACTTGGCGTTCGGCCTCAGCCGTTGCCTGACCGTTGAGCTCTACCGTGCGAGCGGCGGAATAGCCTTCGGAGGATGCCTGAGCGCCATAGCCGAAGAACAGCACCAAGCCCACGAGCAACAGCGTCACCTCTTTGGCGACCGGGAGTGCCGTCCTGGCTGCTAGCGAAACGGCAGCACTCCCGGCGGCCTGATCGGTCAGGTGTGCCAGCAGGCCGCTCTGCGCCAAACACATATCAGCGATCTGGCAAACGGCGAAGCATCCGACGGCGGCGAAGGCCGCGCTACGATAGTTTTCCGGACTACGTCCGAAGCGGTACTTGGCGAGATCCGCATACCTGCGCCTAAGCGTATCCTTGGTTACGGCGGCAATTGCAGACCCAATGGCTGCAGCGGCAAGCACGATGGGCCACTGCGCAACAACGTCATCGGTCTGCAGCATGCCGCTCGTTACGACCAAGCTCACGCCCATGACGGTGCCAATAACTACTGTAATGGCATCGGATCGCTCGGCGGGCATTGGCGCAATCGCATCCACCGGCTGCGGAATGTTGAGGGCAACCGCCGCTGCGGGCATACTGAGTTTGCGCACCGTGAGGGCACAATAGTCGGTCGGCTTGTCCACATCAAACGAACCGCCGACGGCTGCGCAGGCTGTCGCTGCTTCCATTCTTGCTGCAAACCGCAGAGCTAGGAGCTTATGTAACCGCTCTGTGAGCGGCGCAATGCGCTTGTCACGACTTACATTTATTTTTTCTTGGGCATCGGTGAGGGAACGGTTTGCTGTTACCTGTTCCTGTATGTACCGCCGTTCGGTTTCGAGTTGCTGATCATAGGCAGCACGGCTTGCGGCGATCTGGTGATCGAACAGGTGCTCCAACCACGCGGCGAAGCCTGGTCGCTGCCGACCAATGACGTCGAGCAAGATCGCCAGTGAGGTCGTTCGCACCGGCCGTGCGTCCCATACGGCCGGATTGTGGGTCCACCAGTGGGGCCACCGGCCATTATCTTTGGGCGGAGGTGCGAACAGCCAACCGTGTGCGGGGGCGTCCACTCTCTGGAGCGTAGAAACCAGTGAGGGATGGTCAGTGGCAGCAGGATTTGGGCAGTCTGGAGCGTGCTGACGCCGCGCAGTTTTGCGCGAGTGGGGCCGTCGATTAGGATTGCTCCCTGGAGTTCGGTGAGGCATGGGTGACTACTCCTTTCCTGCCTGCGCGCGGGCTGCATCAATCCAGCGGCAGACGCTATCTGACGATATCGCCGTCGCCGGTTCGATGAAGAGGCGTGTTCCCAATGGTTTGAGAGACCGTTTGGCGAACGCCACATTTTTTGGACTGATCCCTTCAAGAATTACGATTGCTCTCGGGTTGGAGGCAATCGTCCTTGCCGAAGCGAGCAACAGTTCACTCGCTCTCGCGGGAGGAATTGTGTCCTCATCGAAATCACCGAAGTGTACGATAACTGGTATGGCCGGATCACCTTTGACATCGCCGGCGATGCTCTGGAAGAAGAGAATGCTGTGCGTGTTGTCGGCATCTGGCAGCCGCGCCAGCTCGTGAACTAAGTTGCTTCGAAAGTCACCGACGCTCGCCGGGGCGGTATTTTCGTACCACTGGGTCGTGGTGTTGGCGGTAGAGTACGCGGAGATCCGATCATGCTGCGGAACCAGGTGACGAACGACGGAGCATTCAATGGTCACGCACTGCGGCAGATTACTTCGAAATCCACGTCCCGGCGCTCTGCCAGAAACGTCGGTGTCGCAATAAAGATGAACCAGAGGCAGCTTAGGCTCTGTATTTGTGCGATAGCTCTGATAAGCGATAGAACTTATTACAACAATAGAAATTGCCGTAGTTGTCAATGTGAGTTTCATGCCTCTTGCCTTTCGCATGGCGTATAGTGCCGACGGTTGACGAAATCCGATACGCGGGTCTGGTCGAACCGTCGGCTTAGGGATGGCCGTGAGTTAGTCGCAGTAGTAGAAGCGCCCTCCGACACCCAGGCAGATTGAACCGCCCCGCAACGTGCTGCAAGCCAGCGCCGTCATGGTGTCGGTAAGAATGCCGTCGTCGTGGCAATCGACCACCGCAATCCCAATCGACACGGCAGCCGTGGCAAGTGATGGAACTGCGTTGAACGAGAGGCGCAGGCATTCGGCAAGATCTATCACGGTAACGCTGGCGCTCCCCGGAAAGAGGGAGATGAACCGATCGCCGGCGCGATCGGTAGCAGCGCGTAGGGGGGTAATCCGACTGATGCACCGCCACATCTGCAGGTAGGCATCATTAAGCGTCGGCGAGCAACCGTAGCCGCTGGTCCGCAGACAATGCACGCGAGTAGCCATGGCAATTTCGTACTCGCTCGTGCAGGTGCCAGCAAATACTTGAGCGATCTGTTGGCTGTTCCATCGATCGAGTTGGGCGCAGCAACGAGCGAATGCCGTTGTGCCGCCATCGATTACAGTTAGGTCCGTATCGGGCTGGACCAATTTGAGTGTCATGATATTCCTCCTGATGGGGAAAAGGCCGGAGGCTGGCCGAAGCGGAAAGGGGTTGACAACTAGCAATTATTACTAGATAATGACAACTGTCCCCCGATAAGGCGTATCGATAAGGGTCTCAAGCTTATCGTCGATACGTCTACTTAGGACAGGCTGTCGTGGCCTTACCGCTGCGGCAGTCCGCAATTTTCCCTGGGCCGGCTTTATGCCGGTCCTTTGCTGTTTTGGAAGTCGCTTTTCAGCAACGGATTGAATGCTTGTCACCAGTTCAATTTTTGACGGATTTGAAGCATTACTTCTAGCGTATCCAAGGGTATGCGACATAATGTTATCAGTATCGTATCAATTGCGATTTCGGACAAGGAAGCACTAGGATGATCTGTGACGACAAAGAGTACGCGTATAAAGTAACGCTGTTCGGAGAATCAATGATCTCGGCGCGTGAAGTTAGGGAAGACGGGGACGTGACGTATCGGCCCGTGTTGACTGGCGGGGCACATGAAGCAAATGCCCTCCCATTCCTCGTGTACCTATTTCTGCATATAGGAGAGAAATCACGTGAGAGTATAAGCAAAGATGCGCTAAATGGTAGCTCGCGGGTAACGTTTAGCAGGGCATATGCGCACATTCGCGATATGTTTCCGTCGTGGGTACCTCACGAGTTGTCCAAGAAGTCGCAACGTTTTCCCTTCACACCAAGTGACGTATGTGTTGACGTTGTGCAATTCAAGGTTTCTGTACCGTCGCCGAAGAATGCTGTATTGGACGACAAGACTGTAAGCACGCTATGTGTGGCGATCAACGCATACCAGGAGCCAGTGGCACCGTACCTTTGGGAGGACGATACCGTATGGCTGCAAACCGCTCGCTACCATCTCCGGAAAACGTGCGTGTCTGCGTACAAGATGCTATTCATGCACTACGCGGGGGCTGGTGAGATCGGACAGCTGGAGTTGTTGCTGGACAAAGCGCATGGAAAGTTTGTCGATATGCCAAAATGGCGAACGGCACGTAGTTACCCCAATGAAATTGATCCACAGTATATAAAGCAGGAAGGTGAAGTTCACGTTCCGGCCGAGATATTTGCCGAAGCTCATAACCAGAGAACGCTCTATAAGAACCAGATTGATCAAAAAAGCATTTACCATTCCATAGCGTCCAAGATCCCAACCGGTCACCTATTGGCACTTCCGCTTCCTGCGGCATATGAACCGGACACGGGGTATGCCATGTATACACAAGGCGAGGATATTGCACTTTATTCCTTAGAAATGAATGAAGTACTCGCGAAGTACGATGCGCCACTCAAGATAATTAAGAGCAAATACGAGTGTACACAATTGGAAGATCCGAAGCGGGCGTTTATGGTCTATGATGCTTGGGCGCGAGCGCGCGACAAGAAGAAGGTCTTTTTTGATGAAGATAAGGTGCGTCTTGGATCAGACTTGTATCCGGATGACTTTGCGAACGGTGAGCCGATTGTGGTACAGCTCACGAGATACGTCGAGGGTTGTATTACGGAAGAGTGGACGGATCGGATATTAGTTACGGCTTCTTCTCCTCCCACACAAGTTTGGCGCGGCATCGATCTCTTAATCGACAAAGACGGAAGAATCTACAGCCTTGCAAACAGTTTGTGTTCTAACCGTATTGGCTGTAGTACCCTTGCCATTACGTCGGACTTTCAGCTAGTTATAAGCTTCCAGACCAGCCTCAATTCTGTCAGCTCAGGGTTATCTGTGCCGAGTGGATCGGGATCAGCCGACTGGACTGATCTAAATAACTGCAAGACATTGAAGACGTTCTTGACAGTTGCTGCAGAACGCGAGCTAAAGGAAGAGTGTGGATTAGACGACGAAGAAGCCCCCAAGATCTGGTCGAATCAGATTGGGTATGCACGCTTGGTACGCCGAGGAGGAAAACCTGACTTTTATGCAGTCTCATTTATAAATGTGCCATTTTCGCGTATTAAGATTTCCGAGAAAGAAAAGAAGCTGGTTGGCAAACATGCCCAATATGACGTTGGTCCAAATTGCGAAAAGCTGCTAACCGTGATCGACAAGTTGCTGAATACTGACGAGCTAAAATTATCCTTGCCGTTATACTTAAATCTCGTATTTCTTAAAAACTATTATGAAACGCAATCGGAGCTATTCCATGCCCAACTGGATCAATTCCATAGGGGCATAAACTACGTTCCGCAGGCTAAATATGAGGACTAGCTCACGTGGCATATTTTAGTGAAATAGCATGGTATTCTCAATCAAAATATCCCCAGGCAAGGAATGAAGATGCGACGGCATCTGGGAGTACATGCCTTGTCGTGGCTGATGGCGCAACATCCAAGGGAAATACAGCAATTCATTCCTATAAGTCTGGTGGAGAAATCATTTCTCGACTGATTACAGAGTTTGTGCTGCTTTCAGATGCCTGTGGCATTGAACTCATTCCCGAATGCCGTTGGTGGTGGCGGCACAAACGTTCTATCGCAACAATACCAAGCATTCACTCGGCTTTGGTGTCATCGACGGCGTTTTTACGGACAACCGGTTTGTCGCGTCTCATGGAGTGGTAGAGCAATTTGTACACTTACGGCAAGTACTCCCAAAATGCTGGTGATACTTGTAACGGCACACCTTCCATTACCATTGAATCTGCGCTTAGTTATGAGCCACGGTTACCGTGCGACCTTGACAGAACTCTCCAAGCGGCCCGTGGGAACTGAATGCGACGACATTGATACGGTACTGACCGTCTGCATACGCTGAGACATCAATCGCAACCTTCGGGCTCGTATCGGTATTGTAGGAATGTAGGACTGGTTTTAATGGCGCTTGCCCCGCCAGTTTGATCGGCAGGATCTGAACGCCGTAACTTACGGCGCGCTGCACGGGTTTCCACGTGACGATGAGGCGTTTATCCACCAAGATGCCACTTTCCGGGCTAAGGAGCACGGGGGTAGTCGGAGACACCGGGAGCGCCTTGGTCAGCATCGGCTCCAGGAAGCGGACCCCTGCAATGATCGTAATGCGAAGCGACTGCGCCCCATTAATATCGAGATCGACGGGAATCGGCTTGTCCTGGTAGCTGAGCGAACCCTCAAGAACGGTCTTGCCGTCTACTGCAATGGCGAATGGGAGCCCCTGCATGTCCGCATTTTGGTCATCGTCCGAAAGACCCATCGCTCCCGTGAGCCGGGTGTAGGCGCCCCCGAGTTCGTAGATGGCGAATATCGGCTTACCGCTCCCCGTTGAAATGGAATCATGATAGATGTGGTCGGCGGCGGAAATCGTGTCGTGTCCGGCAAAGAGCGAGCCGGCAACTTGCCGCAGGTCTACCACGGGCATGCGTGCTGCGGGAGTATCAGCGAATACTCTGCTCTGGTAGGTGAAGCCAGCGATGAGCATACCGAGCAGCATACTGTGCCGTCGGAAACCGGTGGTGTGGAAATACTGCATGATACGGTTCCTTTCAGGTTGCCGGTTGCGCCGGCGTAAATCGAAATAATTTGGATCAATTGAGGGATGCACTCTTGCGGTCTCACAATCGTGGGCGGATTGACTATAGCTTGACCTCCACTGCCTGCGCTGGCAGTTGCCAATCTTTCTGCACCTGGATTTGCTTGGTTAAAAGGCTTCGCCAGAAGAAGACCGGATTGGGATGAAATCCGGTGATAACCCACTCGTTTTTATCGGTGTCAAACCGGTCCGTTGGCACCAGCACATGTAACCCAGTTGAGCCAGACGCAATCACCGCTCGGCCCTTCTCATCGCGACCATAGATAACCACGGTATCGCCGCCGTACTCCCGCGCTTTGGAGTAGTCAATCGTGTCATGCGGCGATCCATCTCCGACTGAACGTGGTTCGCCCTGAATGACGTAGAAGGTATCAGGGTCATGCTTTTTACTCCCCACGCACCACCACGCCTTCGCAAGCGTTGGCATCGGCCAGATGTCAGGTTCATCACCCGCCCCTACATCGAAATGGACGTATACGTTCTGAACGGTTTTGTGGGCGGCGAAATCCAGACCGATGAGTTGATCCTTGCCGACGGTAGGCGCGGCATTTGGTCCATCCACAAATCCATACATGTAGTAACGGAGTGCTCCGAGATCGTTCGAGGTTTGAATGGGAGGGCCGCACGCCTTCATTACCTGGGCTTTCGTTTTCCCTAACAACCCGGCGAAGGTCTGGTACCGATCGGCCCATGCAGGATCTTCATTCTCAGCCTCGATACCAGAGGTATCTCCACTGGACCCGGTTTCCTCAGGAGCGGCAATCGGATTGGGGTTCGTGGCGACCGTCGCGGTAGACTGAGCAAGGTGCTGTTGTGGCACGTGGGGTTTGGGAGCGCTTGCCTGATTGGTGCAGCCAGAAAGAAGACACAGGAGTACCCCCGAACGTAGGCAAGCAACCGACTTACCGCGCATAGGGGGTGACTTTCTGACGCCGTAGATTCGGTGTGTCCGTAATCCAAGCTCGCATGTCTCAATCCTCATCCAGCAGCGTGTTGTTCGCGACATATGCTTAGCTTCTCCACGATTGCAGTTCCCGTACTTGGGGAGGTCGGCACATTAAATGTACCGCATTACGGGCCATTTTATGTCAGACGGCATTAGCTGTCAGATTGTTCCCTACGGCGTCTACTCGCGGTTCATACTTTTTATAAGATGCCGAACCACGAGGACTTGCAGAGACTGGGAGTTGCGTTACGCAAGGCGCGGGAAGCAAAGGGAGAGCACTCAATTAGGGCGTTTGCGGAGAAGGTCGGGGTGTCTCATCAGCATTTGTCGCAAATAGAACGAGCGTATATTGCCCCCAATCGCGGTCTTGTAATCCCAAGTGACGAGGTTTTGGAGAAGCTGGCGAAGGGGTTAGATATTCCGCTAAGTCGGCTGCACGGCTATCTCGGCAGAACGCCAGACGTTCCATTTCCAGCATATTCTGACCCAGAAACTGCTCAGGTCGCAGAGCGCTTCTTCAACCTTCCGCAGATTGAGCGAGAAGTGGTTCTGGACGTTTTGGAGACCATCGAGCGGATGGTAGCAAAGCGGGGTGGTAACGTAGCGGAGGAGGTGTAATCTCGGCTATCGATATTTTGATACAGACGTATTACCGTCGCTGGCGTACTTCGCGTCCTCGACATTGACCACACCATTAGACCATGCCAGCATAGTGGCATGGATACACCGCAACAACCCCAAGACGACCCCGCCGTCATTTCCGCCAAGATGTCTCAGCTTGGAAAAGTCACAAGTCCCCAAAAAGCCAAGGCCGCGCGCGAGAATGGAAAGCTCGGTGGCTGGACGAAGGGGCGTCCTCTCAGCGAAGAAACGCGACAGAAGATCAGTGCCACCAAACGCCGACAGATGCTTGACCGACTGTTTCCACGCGATTAACAGCCAATTCGCCCCACACAAACCGCGCACTATACCGCGACTGTCGAGCTATTGACACCCTACCCAACGAGGTCTATGCTGGTAGTGAATTAAGAAATAGCAGAACGCCATGTCAAGCGACTATACATACGGTGGAGGTGGTTTTCGACAGCCTACACCCGAGGAACTGGAGCAACTCGTCTACGTTGTAGCATTTGAAATGAACAACAGGACGCCCGATGACGACGACCTTGAGGGTTCTTGGCTACTGGTTAGAGATGTATCGGTTGTCGTGTTTCCTAAGCGCGACTTATACTGTCCAGATGCCGACGGATCACTGATAGTCGTTGTCTACGCGGAAGGTATCGTCGCCTATATCTTTAGCGAGACAGAGAATCGTCTTGTACGAGTTATCAATGGTGTAGCTGAATACTAACCGTTTAAACGATATGTAGAACTCTTCCCATCACGCCAGAAACTCATTCCATGCAGAGCATATTGTTACTCTCGGGAGTGAGTTTTGGCTACGGTGCCCGCAACCTTTAAAATCACGTGCAGTCCAATCATTGGGCGTAGGTAAATCCGTTGTTCAGGGGAGACGAGATCCCATCGAACAAGCTGAGAAGTGGGGAGCGGGCGGCGAAGTTTCTTAGTCGCCCTTCTCACCTATCCGCTCTTAAGGAGCCGGACGCCATGATGCGACAACAGCTCGAACCCTAGGCTGTCGGCAAGAGCGTCTTGGCGCACAGCGTGCCCGGACCGTACAGGCGCAATCACTACGCATTCTTAAGTAGCCTCTTAATCCACATCCAGAGTTTCTGGAGGATGCTCAGTCGCTTCGTGGGCAAGCTCTCAAAGTAGGCGATCCGGCGATCTTCTTCATTCCGTCTGCCCGCAAGCACTTCCTCATCTGACCATTGCCGCGACCAGATTATCTCGCCATCTGTAATCATGTAGTGTGATTTGCAGGCGTGTTGCCAATTGCCTACCGATGGCCAAAGAGTTGGGCCAAAGGCTGTTTCTTCTACGGCCCACTCTGTTGGTCCAAGCGGCGTTCGTATTTTGATGCCGCAGCCACAGGCGCAGAGATGCGCCGCCGTACCGAACTCCTCCGATACATAGAGTATCCCAGGCTCAAGCTTGGCCGGCATGTATTCTACTCGTTGAAGCTTCATTCTCATTCGCCGTCTGATAAGCTCGTAATTTTGAGATCACCGATATTGAAGAGGTGGTGAAATGCGGCCTCGCCATCAATGTAAAATCCCCGAAGCTGCTTATATTGAATGACGGCGAGACAAGCGTTGAGCGCATTGAGTTCGCCAATTTGGATGTTTGTTCGGTACAGATTTTCCGGGTCCTCGGAAAGTTCGGCCAATCCCATATCTCGGGTCTTCTGACCGCTCTCGGCTGAATAATAGGTCGTACGCAACATGCCGCCGAGCGGCCCATGTTTGCGGTTGAGGCCCATACCAACGTCGATAAACGGAATGCTTTTAGAGAGCAGCAACTCAAATATCCCGGCGCGCGACGATCCCTTATCGACACATACAAACGCAAACGTCACGCCTTCAACATCCTGTTCGCACGAAGCATCAATGAACTTTGGCGTGATGGTGAGGCCGTGGCGGAAGTCCTCATACCGGGCTTGGTAAATATCAGCTTTTGCTTTTCCGAGTTCGACAAGATCCAGTTTGCCCGGCGACCGAAAGGTATTATGGACGTGGTATGCGTCCCGGTCAAACCCACGGATTTCCCGAACCGGCGTTTTTACCATGAAATCCAACACGTAAGCTCCAGTACCGCCGAGTCCGATGATTGCCACAACTTCCTGGTTGAACTTCGCCGAGAGTTCGGAGATCTCAGCCCTGCTCGTCATGGTATCGTGAACCTTGAAGATATTGTCCGTAACTACAGACGTAACCGACCGAAACGTGTACGGGGTTGCCCCATAGAGTTCTATGGCTGGACCCGAAATGATGTTCACGTAGCTCTCGATCTTGTCGAAGAAGTTGTCGAACTTTCCCGTAGCCTTGGGCTTGTTGGAAAATGAGCGCTCGACCACGACATCGGCGCAGGCTTCGGACAAGGGTATCTGAGTTGGTCCGCCCCCAAGGTTAGGAATCGGGTTCCCATCCAGGCCATACGGAACGCCGCCGGCGAAGAATATTTGATGATCGTCCTGGGTGACGTGCTCAAGGTCGGTGAGGACGAGCTTGGTAACAATTGCACCCGTCCGCAACTTACGCTCGTTGTCCAAGTAGGGAATATCCCGGACAACGAGGCAGTTGCTATCAAACGCTACGGCATAGCCCTTCTCTATGAGGCGCCGGATGTCGTCATTATGACTGACCAGTTTCTGAAACATTGAAGATCATTCCATCCTTGACTTTAACAGAGGAACCCGGCACAAGCACGCCTTCGGGCTTCTCGCCCTGGCCGCGCTTGTACGATACGGCATACGTGATCTCGGGGTGCTGAGCGTAGTCAGGCACCTCAAGCGTCACAACCTGGGCGTACGTGATGCTGTCGTTCTTCGGCCACTGGTGTGCCGTGCCTTCGACGATGATGGTAACGGTCTGTTCCGGCTTATTGTCGCCGTGCTGTTGGCTAGTTGCAGTTTCTGCGCTCATGGTCGCTCCTTATAATGTATCTGTCGTTGATGGTAAGGGCACGTGGTTTCGATGGTTATCGAACAAATGTTTTTTTACATGTCCTTATATGAGAAGCTTCAGCGCAAATTATGGTACACTCAATGTGACGCAAAGAGTTGACACCAGTGCGGTTAACCTCTACGATAAGATCGTACCACATACGCAACGGTGTTGCAATAGTGAAACAGTCAAACTAAAGGAATATTTTATGGCTCGGCTAACGCTTGAGCAACTTGGGCCGCTCATCCAGAAGAAACGGGGGAACCGAGGTCTCCGGGAAGTGGCAGCGGAGATGAAGATCAGTGCCGCGACCTTATCACGCGTTGAGGCTGGAAAACAACCCGACCTTGGTTCGTTTACCAAGATATGTTTATGGCTTGGCGTTGATCCTGGCGAGGTGCTGGGGTTCAAGCCCTCCACCAGCCAAGCTGTCGCCAGCCAAGACGACCATGTCGTTATGCTAGCGCACTTTAAGGCTGGGAAGACAATGAGCCCGAAGACAGCGCAGCATCTTGGAGCTTTGATTCTTGCGATCCACCAAGCGGCAAACGTGAAGGATAACGCATGATCGAGCCGCTATCCAAGGCTGCAGAGGCGACATTTGTACGTGGGTTTAAAGCACGTTGCGAGAACGCAGCCGTGCAGATTAGGTCAAGTCTAGGGCTTAAAGATATTGAGCCGCTATCGGCCCGAGAACTGGCCGAGTACCTTGATGTTTGGGTGTGGGAGTTAGCCGAAGTGCCAGGATTGTCTCGTGAGAGTATCCGGCATCTTGGGTCATCTGAAGGCGACGAGTGGTCTGCGGTGGCCGTTCGGTCAGGAAACCAGGACATCATTGTTCTAAATCCCTCTCATTCTCCAGCCCGACAGTCCAATGACCTTATGCACGAACTCGCCCACATCCTCCTGGGACACGAACCGGCGAAGATCGCAGTTTCGGACATCGCAGGCATAGGTATACGAACGTTCGATGAGCGGCAAGAAGCCGAAGCTGATTGGATGGCTGCGTCACTGCTTTTGCCTCGGCCTGCACTTGCTGCCAGTGCCAAGCTCAAAATGGAAACAGCGGCTGCAGCAGAGTATTTCGGCGTAAGCAAAGCTTTATACACATATCGGCTGCGTATGACCGGCGTTGAGAAGCAGCAATCCTACCGCCGAGCAGATGCACGCTCTTAGCCGCCATTCACCATCGGGTCTATCATTTCGCGGTCCTACCCGAAAGCGGCGATTATTCTGCCATCTATCCGACACACAAGTAACCCCTCCGTTGGCTGTCGTCGTTACCTACTCGTTCAAAGTTCATATTTTATCGGTCTATCTCGCATCAGATACGTCTCACTATTCGGCAGTGTTTGATGCTAACGGCAGAGCATCGCTCAACGTAGTATTGAGCAATATGAGCGATAATGAGATTTTAAGGTATCGTCGATCAATAGCAACTCGAAGTATTCTACGCGCGGTAATGACGGCACCTTTCCACATTTCCACCGCCTTTATATCAAGATTTATTTCCTTTTGTTTATTAGTTTTCGCCGAAGCGAAATAGCAGCCCGCATCACAACATGTTCTCTACTTCGCATGGGGAATGCTATCCACTGATTTATCCACAGGGCTTTCCACCCATGACTTTGGCACCCGAAAATGAAGTGGTGCCCGGACGGTACGCCGTGCCGTGCCAGTAGAAAGCATACGCCCATCGTCGCTGAGAGCTTCGAGTAACCCTTTCTTAACAAGTGTATCAATGGCCTGGCTCATCGCGGTGGATGAGCGGCCGATTGCGCGGCCAATCTGGGCATGGCTCAGTCGTGCCGATGCGCGGCGTTGGCCGGGGCCGGCTGAGAAGCCGAGCGTCTGCCGCACTACAAATAGCAGTATGCGAGCCTGTGTTTCGGGGAGGGCGAGAGTAATATCAAGGAGCCCATTCGGGACGGGAGTGCTCTGTATCCGAGATAGTTGATACGTCATTGTCGGTCGTTTAATTTGTGGCGCGGTCATAGTGTTGGACTATGTGAGTAAGAGATTGCATGGCGCTTATAATGGGTGTGATTACAGCTATATTGGTTCAGAGGAGACATGGCCATTCATGGCACCGGTGAGTAGTTGTCGTCCGAAAAATCTGCGCCGAGTTCTAGGCCCAATGCGATGACTTCTTGCAGTAGCTGGTTCCAAGTTTCTTCCGTCAGGTCCACCAAACAAGAATGCGATGAAGACAATGTGCTTGAAACCAGGAATGGGAGCCGCAAATTAGGTGTTCCAAGTCCCGTATTTCGGTCATGCGGAATGGGTGTTGCAAGGACGTGCTCTTGCAGCACCCGTTTTGTAGTGAGCGAGCCTTCTTCCCAGGCTAAACGAGGGGCGGTGAGGATGCGTATTCCAACTTTTATGGCGGTTTCAGCATCAATGCCCGCGAACGGAATCTCCTGTGTTTTTGCCTCCAATTCCACACGTTTCGTTTCCAATTCCTCAATGCGGCGTTCGATGGCGGCAATTGCCGTCCGATTGCTAAGATCCATAAGCCTATTCACGAGCGTATCAATCTCTTTTTCGAGATCCTTAATCAAACGCGGTCGTTCAGATCGCTCCTTCTCAACCTCAGTTGCCAATGCCTTCCACGCTGCAATGAGTTCCTGGCGGATAATGGCGATGGCTTCGTCCGTGCAATGGAGCGTATCAAGGAAGTCTCGGAAGCGTTGCTCCATCATCGTTGCGCTGATCGTCTGACCGTACCTGCAGCAGTTGCGGTTTGAGCAATGGTAGTATGCGTATCGCCTTCGTCTTCCCGTAGACCAGCTTGCGGTTACGCGGTTTCCGCACCCACCACAAGCGATGAAATTGCGCAGTACAAACTCGGGCCGTACATCCTTCCGCCTGAACGATTTATCGTTGTCAGACAGGCGTTCCTGAATACGCCGGTAGGTGGCAAGGGAAATGAGAGCTGGATGATGCGCTTTGCGGAGGGATACCTGCCACGGCGCGTATTCAAGGTGCCCCGTATACAGGATATTGCCCAAGATGCGGTCGGCATGGGACAAACTTGTCGAAGGGTATTTTGGCCGGACGGCAAAATACCCCTGGTCAACGAGGAAGCGAGCAACCGCAGTCCGGGACGAGAGTGCTCCGGACGCGAAGTCTTCGAGAGCTTCTCGGACGATGGATGCTTTTGGCTCACCAAGAGCTAAGACTTTCTTGAACGACGGGTGTCGCTTCCAAATGTAGCCGGCTGGCGCGTGGAAGGGCCAAAACCCCATCTCCAACCGAGCCTGCATTCGATTGAGCACCTGCTCGCGGTTCTGGTTCCGTTCGAGTTCGGCGCCTGCTGCGTAAACCGTCTCGGTGTACCGGCCAATGGGCGTGTCTTGAAACAGAAATGATGGGCTTTCCAGGCGAGCGCCCCGCTTGATAATCTCGTCCTTCAGGGAGAAGTGGATAATGACGTCGCGCGCCCACCGTTTCGGGTCATCCACGATGACGACTACCTGACCGCGCTGACTATCGAGAAACGTCATTAACTCGGTCATTTCCGGCCGGATTTTCATGCCGCCTGTTTTCGCTTGCTCGCGAAACACAGCGATAACTGAATATCCTTTCATCTTCGCGTACTGCCGGCAGCGTTGCTCCTGGCTCTTGAGGCCATTTCCTTCTTTAAGTTGCCGTCGTCCTGAAACGCGCACATAGATTATTGCTGGTTGTGTGGACTGTGCCATCTGCAATCATGTTATGGATCATATTCGTCGGAAACAGGCGCTCCATGTTCTTCGAGGTAGATACGGACCACGGCCCGTGCTAGACTTCGGAGATTTGCAACTAGCGAGATCTTCTCATGTGCTGTCCAGTTAGTGTTTTTAAGAATCGCATTATACGCTGGCGGAAGATTAGTCACAACAGAGGGAGGAACATATGGATCTTGTTCAACCTCTGATAAGGTCGAATTGCATAATTTCATTGGCACGTGCGCTAACGTTAGGTACTAAGTATTGCGATATTCGTGCTTGTGATGTTAGGAATCCTGGCGGCAATAGCCTCAACGACCGTCGTGGTCACGGCGTTCCCCAGGCAGGAATACCGGCGTGTTTCTGAGACAGGGTTCGTCCATCCTGCGGGAAACGCTTGTAGTCGCTCACATTCGAGCGGCGTTAACTGACGCACTGCGTCACCGTAAGGTGGCGTAGGGCGCCATCCGACCACTACGCCAGTCGGGCCACTCGCGCACAGGGCAAAAAAGTGCTTTCCAGACACCGGTTTTTTCCGATGCCGGGAGCGCCGCAGGTGAATGGCGCGGTAGGTTACGAGGCCAAGATCCTGCGTGTGGACACCTCTGAGCGGAAATACCGCTGGTCGGGGTGTGTCTCTAAGATGTCCGAGGATATATACGCGCTCCCGGTTTTGGGGGACGCCGAAATCCTGGCTGTTAAGCACCTGCCATTGGAGGTCATACCCCAGGTCATCCAGCGTCTGGAGGATGACGCCGAAGGTTCGTCCGCCGTCGTGGCTGAGGAGCCCCTTGACGTTCTCAAGGAGCACGTAGCGACAGCGCACATGTCGAAGCAGCCGCTCGATTTCAAAGAAGAGCGTACCGCGGGTGTCAGCAAACCCTTTCCGCTTGCCGGCGATGGAAAAGGATTGGCAAGGAAATCCTCCACAGATGAGATCAAAGTGTGGGAGGGTTGCGGGGTCGATGGTGGTGATGTCACCAAATGGGGCATGGGCAGGAAAGTGATGGGTATAAACGGTTCGGGCATGCTTGTCGATTTCGGAGTAGCCGACGCAGGTCCAAGTCGGGTGTGCCCGTGCAATCCCCAGTTCGAACCCTCCGATGCCGGAAAAGAGGCTGAAGTACCGCATGGATTAGGCGTTACGATGTTGGTTGGTTTGCCGAAATTACAACAGGGATTTTCGGAACAATAGTAAAATAGCCGGAAGGATCTTGCTCCCAGTGGATGAAGGATGTCCGCTCTCCAGCAGACCGTCAAGGGTGCGCTCGTTCCTCGCCCTTCGGCCCTTGACCGTCAGCTTCCGTGCGGAAGAGCGCTGCATATCAGGGAGCAAGGGAGGGATCTGGATCAGACGTATCGGAACCAATAGGAGCGTCAGGCGGCTTAGCGTAGCTCTTCTGGATGGCGGCTACCAAATACCGGGCCTTGTTCTTTACGCTCCGGTATTCGATCCAAGCAACCTGCTGTATACATGCTTCAGCCCCAAACTGTCGAATGAGCTTCAGTGCCAAGCCATAATCGACGCCGGCTTTAGACAATCGGTTTGCCGCCCAAACCGCATTGAGTTCTGTCGGTTCCGTTTCCCGAGATAGTCGAGCGGCTTCCATTTCCTCGGCAGACGGCCAGCCTTGACGCGCCGTGATTTCCCGCTCAACCTCTTCGCGTGGTCGCGAATACTGCTCTCTGGATGCCTGCACCACCTGCTCAAATCGTGTCGGGGCGTCGCTTGGCAGCGCCGCCGCTGGGGGCAGTTCCTGCCGCATCTCAAGTACCTGAGGGCTCGGGCTGAACGTTGTCAGCCCGCCGGGGTGCTTGAGCCCCCGCACCAGAGGCTGTCCCTGCCACATAGTCAGGGACAGCCGATACAAGCGCAACCGCGCCTGCCAGACTGCCAGACCGAGCGCCCCTGCAATATCCGGGGCGCTCGGAGAAAGCCGGCCATTGGCCGTGGTGAAGGTGATAAGGATCAAGAGGTCACGCAGCCTGTCGGCCGGAATGGTGGCAGCAAGCTGCCGAAAGCTGCTGCCGAGGCGAATGCGGGATTTCGGCACGAAGCTGGCTTCATGGTTGGAATCGGCGAACACTTCCACGACAATTGGCGGTTCCCACGCCGGCTGCTTCGGCGCATGGATCACGCAGCCTCATCGTTAGTGGTGCCGCCGCTGGCGTTGCGGGCTTTGGCTGCTGCTCGGTCCAGCATGGGCTGGACCGCTTCAAGGCGCAGAACGTCACCGCCATCTAGGCGATTCCAGCGGATACGACACGAAAGCGTCCACAACATTTTTGCCAGATGGCAGAACAAAGCCACCTGCTTCTGAGCGCGGGACCTGCCGTCTGGCGCCATCGCGGAGGTGAGGGTTGCTATCTTCATAGGGTGAATAGTTAGTTGTGAGCTGAGCCGAGGGTAGCTTATTCGGTGAGTTTGTCAAAGAACGTTTCATCAAGGGTAAGCACCGGCATCGAGCTTTCCACCACGCCGATCCGGTAGCGAACGCACAGGTCGGCAAGCTCATTACCACCAATGCAACGGATCGGGACCAGCGGAACGCGGCGAGCGGCACTGAGCGCCAGGGGCGAGAACGGAGATGTTGAAACCAGCACGCCTTGCTGGCAGTCTTCCCGTAGAAGAACGCCACGGAGTTCATCAACTGCGCGCTTCGACACTGGCACGGCATATTGCTTTACCTGGATGAGCACCTTTTCAAGTCCGGTTGGCGTATCCACGCGAGCGCCGATATCCGCGCCGCCGGCACGGTTTCGCCCAACAAACTGCCGGCGGCCGAGCATCTGGACTTTCTGGTAGCCACATTCAGAAAGCAGGCGACACACGCACAATTCCAGGGCTTCGAACTCCAGGGAGCGAAGCTGCTGCAGGATTCGCTCGCGAAGCCCTGCTTCTTCGGCCCGCCCGCGCCAGGGATCGAGAATGAGGAACGGTTTGCCGCCTATCACAGCTCCTCCTCAATTATTGCTTGGGAATGTCGCCTCTCAGGTTCGGTGAGCCATTCACCGGGGCGGACATACTGCCATTCTGGGCGAAGCAGATCATCATCGCCCCACGCTTCCGGCGGCAGGCAGCCAGGGCATTCAACTAAGGCACAGACAGTTTTGGTGGGGTAGGTTCCGGTGAAGGTGACTACATCGCGGAGATCGAGCGTGCGGCCCAGATCGCGCTCCAGGGCTTCGGTGACCCGCACAACCGTCTCGTAGGTTGGGCAGCTACCTCCACGTAGGAGGCGACTGATGGTGCGGGGAGAGCACCCGCTGTCTTTGGCAAGCTTCGAGCGGCCGTTGAAGCTGTACCGCGTTGAATGCAAAAGTATTTCTGGGATTCGAGTGTATTTACTGTCTGTTTTTAATCGTGGCACGGCCCTCCTTTCGATGGTCTTATGATATAAGGTGCGGGTTAAGTCTCGGTTAGGTGGGGCAAAATCGCGAAAAAGCGGACCGTCAGTGTCGTAGTGGGACTTGACACAAAAAACCGAAGGCGCTATGCCTCCGGCGAAATGCTGGCTACCTGCGGCGTCGAACCGGGTAGCGAAATCTCGAATTACAGGGCTTTGGATCGAAGTCGCATCCGGTACCGGGCAGCTCACGAACAACAGACGGCGCGGCTGGCTCACAGCCTAATCGATGCATGACTTCCTGCGCTCCAATTTTATAGACGGCAACCACGACCAGTTTACCGGTATCATCGTAGACCGCCCAGTTACGTCGGCCATACTTTTCCATGTGCATCTCCTCATTCCAGCTTTCCGGCACATCGGCTTGTATACCGAGGGCTAGGAACAAGCTTTGAGCATACGGGACGGGTGCGCAACCCAGATGCCAGTAACGGCTTGAGAATGGAAACTCTTAGTAGCAGAGTTTCCATTCTCAAGCCGCCAGTAGGTCGATATATGAGGCTACAGATCGGATCGAAACAGCCCACGCATTACGATGCAGGGTATATTTGGTGCAGATGCGCAGGGTTTCAGACTCGGGTCCTGAGGGTTCTCCCTCATCACAGGGCGCATCTAAGGAGGTTTCGTCAACGAACACCGTTCCTTCGTATACACATAGATGGATGTACCCGCTATCTATTTAGGTTGACCGGTTCGACATCGTGAGATAAGTGCTATAGCAGAAACTGCGGATTCATTACCATAAATGCAATTTTATCTATTATCCACGGACCATCGTTAGTTGTCGTGATGGCAAAACCTCCTGCCAACTATGCCAGGGAATGTTCTTTTGGCCGTAGTTCGGTAGGAGAATATAGTTTTCATTTATTGGGCTACTTATCAACGAAGGCCCCAGTCGGCACAACCAATTTATACATGAGAGTATTAGAGATATGATCGGGGCACTCCCCTTAGATCAGCCTCAGTTTACTCAATTGTTCAGGATCGATCTTTATATACGTCATCGGTTCGGCTAGATAGGCTTACAACTAATGGTAATGCTGTACGATCCAAGCTGCGGGTATACTACGCTAAAGCTTGGCTGGTAAACACACCTCCTTGCTGAAAGGTGGTCAATAGTTTTGATGCTTGTGTCTCATATAAAAGGACGCGTTGACTTCGCGATCATAACGATCAAAGAAGAAGAACTTGCTGCCGTGCTTCGGTTTATTCAAGGCGAACCCGTAGTCGATGGGGAAAGGCACTATCAGGTTGCAACCGTTAAATCCACGTCAGGCAAGCCGCACTTGGTCGCGGTTACGCGATGTGACATGCAAGGAAACACTGAGGCATACGCAGCGGCTCGCGATATCATCGAAGAACTGCGTCCACGCTGTCTGTTAGTCGTTGGGATTGGCGGTGCAGTACCAGCTTATGAGTATACGCTCGGTGATGTGATTCTCGCCAATCGCGTAAACGATACCAGTGTCCATTCTCAGGGACACCAGACGGCTCCAACCTTTTCAATGGGTGGGGGGCAACTTGAGCGTCCGATTGTGCGGTATCTGTCGATGCTCTCTACGCGTGCGACAGAACTTGGCCCGTGGAATACCGCAGGCACGCTTGGAATGACAATCCCGAACGTTGATCTTACAAGTCGTTCCAGTTACTATGGCACTCGAAACTGGAAATTGGACGTTAAGAAAAAGTTACTCGCCAACTTTGGGCCAACCATACTATCCCGAATGCCGTTATTTCGAGTAGGGCCTATTAATTCTAGCGACATCTTAATCAAAGATGATGCTACATTGGCTTCGATGCTGTCTGCTACCCGCGACGTTTTGGCGGTAGATATGGAATCGGCCGGCGCTTACAAGGCAGCGATTGCGCTTGGTGTATACTTTATGGCAATTCGCGGTCTCAGCGATATTATCGGCTTCAAACGTGATCCGGCTTGGACTGAGTATGCATGCAGAACCGCTGCTTCACTAGCCATCGCCATCATTGCAAGCGAGACATTACCTATCCCAAAAAGGGCGATGATACATGAGAATGTAACCGAACCGCCTGCATCTAGCCGCACCGCACACCATGATCATACCACTGAACTTCGCAGCCATATCGAGCAGATGATTAATCCGGCACGCGGCAGCCAAGCATTCACCCTTAAGTTAGCATTCGCCCCAACATTTGCTGAACTTGAACAGGAGATTTATTCAGAACGAAGCGTCGATACAGAGAGATTGCTAGCACACGGCGAGTGGCGCAAGGTACTCATACACGCTCCAGGGGGACATGGAAAAACGGGAGCGATATGTCGTCTAATCGCTCAGGCTATTGACCGAAGTATTCCAGCATTTCTTCTTGACGCTACCCGAGGGATCGATGAAAAGGACGGATCTGGACTGACTGTCGAAGATCTTGTCAACCAACTTTCGCCTGCCGGTAATTTTGCCGACCTATTCCACGCCCTGGAAACGTCTGAGCAAGTATTGCTTGTGTTTGACGGTCTGAACGAGGTTGCTCTATCTACAAGCGAGACGATTGTTCGCATATTAGATCGATTTGCTACCGAACATGCCAAACTTACACTTGTAATTACCGACCGAATGAACCCGCATCCCGGTATCCTAATGATGCGAGGGACGGTATTGCCGCTCGACGAGGAAGATGTTGAAAGTTGCCTCGCTACTGCAGGCGTTAGTATGCCAGACCGGATTGCCGACCGACAGCTCCTTTCCATTCCGTTTTTTCTCGAACTTCAGTTGCGTCTCTGGGCCGATGGCGCAGAGACGCAAGTACTTGCCCGCCGGGAGATGTTGGAGAAATACTTCAATACATTCCTAAAGATAAATATTCAGGATTGGGATATTCTGGAGAAGGTAGCTTTTACCTGGTATGCAGAGTTTGCCTGTAGAGCGGCGACGGTTAGCTGGATCAAGACACAGATCCCGCTGGATCTGGCAGACCGACTATTTGCAGCGGGTGTATGCGTAAGATTGTCGTCAAACTACGGCGAACAGGCTACTTTCAGCCACCAGCTCTTGCATGATTTTCTAGTTGGTCGGTATATTGCGTCGTTGTCCGAACTTGAATGGACCAGCGAGGTATTCGACATTGCGACATTCCAGACGAACTCATTTGAGCCAATCTCCTTCGCTGCTGAATTATTGGAGGATAAGGCCAATCGCTTCCTGATTGTCGCGTATGATTGGAACTACTGGGCTGTATGCCATAGTGTTAGCGATCTGCGCCGATCGCTGACCTGCTCCCCAGTATCACAGGATCTGGTGTTTGCAATGGACGCTAAGAATGGCGAGAAGCGTTTCGAACTGTTTACGGAAGCCATAGAAGGAGCGGTCCGACGCCTTGAAACAAGCGGAACAGACGCAGCGAAACAGTTTCTGGCGGCGGCGGCTATAGAAGATATTGTTGCTCTGGTTCACCGCTACAGCCCAACCATCCGCCTATTTTCCGACTGGAAAGATATGTTTACGCTAGAAGGCGGTACCGTAATCTCTGATGATAAATTGTTGGCGATTAAGGGCGATCCGATTGTTGGGTGGACTGCGGCAAATGTATACAGACGTATTAATCTGAACCAATCTCAATTGGCGCAATTGCGCACCTTATTTCGTTTCACACAGTCTGAACCCGACACATTCCCCTGGCGCATCGTACATATCCTCGGCGCATATCCCTTGGAAGAGAATGCCGAATTATTGCAGGAAGCTTATACGGGCAAAGCGTCAGATTGGGTCCGTTACGGAGCCTTCCGCAGTCTTATGGAAGTGGCCGTTCGTGGAAATGCAGAACTTAGGGCGAGGATTTTCCTGAATCTGCGCAATAACGTTTGGGTATTTGGCACGCCGCTTCTATTGCAGGCGTTGCGAAGAACTGCCTTAGTCAATGACCCACCGATAGGCTGGTACCATGAGGTACTGGAGACTATGCGCGCGGTACCAGAGATTCTTGACGAGTCGCTTAATTCACAGTGGCATGTCACGCTAGACAAAGTTATCGCGAATGTGACAGCTGAGAACCATGAATAAACGATTTCCGCTCATCATATTTGACTTGGACGATACTCTAGTAGACACCAGTGATGTCTATTGGCGATCTAGGTCACGATTCGTCGCAGAGCTGGCAGAAGAAGGCTTCGAGCCAAATGTTACAGTCGAGCTCTTTGAGCAGATCGACGCGGAGAACTTACGCACCTTGGGACACGCCCCGGAACGCTACCGAATAACTATGGAGCACACTGCTCACCAGCTATTAAAGCGTATCAGCAAGGTACCGTCTCCCGAGTTGCTAAAGCGTATTAGAGCTTCCGGCGACATTATTCTCACCGAATACCCACACCTTATTACAGGCGCGACTGATCTCTTGCAATGGGCAGCCAGGCATTTTCAACTGGTGCTACTAACACGGGGCCAAGAGGGACTCCAGCGCCGTAAAGTTAGACATGCCGAGATTTTTGATTATTTCGCGAAGATACGGGTCGTAGAAAGCAAGAATGCCGAAACGTTTTCGTCGTTTATCGAAGAAATGGACGCTGAAGCAGACCGAACCTGGGTGATCGGTGATTCCATAAAATCAGATATTAATCCAGGTGCAATAGCCGGTGCTAGGTGTATTCTTTACGTTTATCGGCATCATTCTTACGTTTGGAGCCAAGAACACACAGAGAATGCTGCACGGCCGCATTACTGTGCGGAGGACCTCCAAACTGCGCGATCCATTCTAGAGCATCCAGAGGCATTCAAGCGAGTCCGTAAAGTTGGCGGCTAGCCCGGATTATTCGCCTGCATCTACCTAAATAGCAGAGTGCGCTCGTTTTACCCTACACACCTGGATTGCGGCTTCAGGCAATCTCAACGCACTATCATACCTCCCTTCAGATGACGTCTTGTTATGGCCTCACCCTCCAGTTGAATGCATACAAAAGAATCTCTGAGCGATTCTGCAACTAATGTTGGCACTGTCGTGTCACAGTGAGTCAGTTGATGTTCGTTTTGTCGCTGGCTTCTGGAGGTCACAGTATGCTACCAAATACCACAACTAGAAAGACGCACAGACTCCTCAATAGGAGTACAACGAAGCGGAAGGGTTGGCTAGACTATGACGCAGCCCACGACCTAGCACTTTCTCAAATACGAGACACCGTCATTGAAATTGCCAAGCCGATCTCTGCTAGCGCTATACATAGCAAGCGGTTAAGCGGCACTATCCTACTCGCACATGAAACAAAGACGTATTCTCTGTGCATTGGCCCAGACGGGGAGGACCCATCTCACCTGTGTATTAGGTTCCATCAACAGGGCTTCAAAAGTAAGAGCAGAATGGCCCGCAGATCTCTCGTTCGCGCTGGTGGTCGAATACGCAGAGTATCGGTAGCAGTGCCTAACGGCTTACCTCTTGAAGCTGACCAGATTGCAGAGGCATGTCGAGATACCCTCACATCGTTTGATATGAGGCTTCTGGAGGACGCGCGAAGCGCCATAATACAGCAGTACCAGGAAGTTGCAGAGGGAGTGTACTCGCTCATTCGTGCCGAGCTTGGCCCTGAGTTAGCTGACCAGGTCCTCCTGTTCGCATTCGATGGGCAGTACGGAGTCGTCCTCCTAGACGATGGTGCTTTCAAGGGTGCATATAGTCGTATTGCAACAGGGCGTTTACCGTCGGGCATTTCGCCAATAGAAGGAATCATCTCTCTTAGTGGCACCCCCATCGAAGTTCCCTATACTCTTTCATCTGCAGCTGTAGCCATGGACAAAACGGTATTGGGCTCGACGCTGCAACGAGACTACGATAGGTGGGTAAGCTTCATGGAGGCGCTAGCGATAGGAGGAACCTACGGTGCCGTTCAGCCGCTGCTACGCATGGGCAATGGCTCTCTTACCGTCATTTACAATGCTGAACTGCAAGATCAGATCGGGCCGCGTCTCGATAGCCTCAAGTCAGCCATCAGGGATCTGGTGGGACGGCGAGGCCTGAGAGTTGCCCGCATTACCGCACAACTCATCAATAGCTCCAGTGAAAAGGATACATTGCATACTGCAGCAGAAATCGCTGGTGTTTTTACTGCCACCACGGCGGCTGTTTATACAAAAGAGCTTCTGAAGATTCTAGCCCTCGAACCATGAACAGTCTCTTGGTGAGGCGCAATTGTTAAGTGCCACACGTTTCGTCTAGAGTACAAAAAGCGGCCGGTTATGGTAACCGGCCGTGTGACGTTGTTCATCAGTACTCATCGGGCAAGAGAATGGTGGTGACCGATCGGTCCCACTCCGTGATGACCCACACTTTCGTGCCGTCAATCAAGTGGTACGCCTAGAACAATCGCTCTGCAGCTATCAGAGCAAAGTCATTTTGCGCGCGGTCTTCCTCACTCAAATCACCCCAGTCACAGGTGCAGTGACGACACAACTGTCCCCGCCGGTGCTAAACTTACCAAAACGCCGAAGTAAAAGTTTCCACTTGTAGAACTGTATGGTCACCTGAGGGAGGTGGCCGCCGTGTTACGAGGAGGAGACGTGAAAGAGATTGAAGAGCTCAAACGCCAAGGTCTGTCGATCAGTGACATCAGTCTGATGACGGGCTACAGCCGCCCCACGGTCCGCAAATATCTGCGTGACCATCAGATACCATTCTATGGTCCTCGGGCTGCGCGTCCCAGCAAGCTCGACGAGTATAAGACGTATATTGCGGAGCGAATGCGCGCGGGTGTCTGGAACGCCGAGGTGCTTCTGCGGGAGATTCGGGCACGCGGCTATACCGGCGGGTACAGCATTCTGAAGGACTACATGCATCCACTGAGGCAAGCCGCCAAGACCACGGCGGTGCGCCGCTTTGAAACGCCGCCCGGAAAGCAGGCTCAGGTGGATTGGGGAGACGTTGGCACCGTGGCAATGACGGATGGATCCGTTCAAAAACTGTCCGGCTTCGTGATGACGCTGGGATACAGCCGCGCTCAATTTGCCGATGTCGCGACAGACCAGACCCTTTCCACGCTCTTGCGTATGCATGAGCGTGCCTTTACAGAATTGGGCGGAGTGCCCGAAGAGATCCTCTATGACCACATGAAGACGGTGGTGCTGGGGATGGATGAACGCGGCGAAATCCGGTGGCATCCCGTGTTCCTGGACTTCGCTCGTTACTGGGGTTTCACGCCGCGCCTGTGCCGGCCATACCGACCTCAAACGAAAGGCAAAATCGAAGCCGGCATTCGTTACCTGCGCAGCAGCTTTTTGACGGGCTGCCGGGCGGTCAGCGTCGATGATTTGCGGACGCAACTGGCGCGCTGGGTGTGGGAGGTCGCCAACCGGCGGGTGCATGGGACAACACATCGGGTGGTCTGGGATGAGTGGGAAAGCGAGAAGCCGGCGCTGGCGCCGCTGCGGGGGCGTCTCCCTTATCCTTATGTCCCCAAGGTGACGCGGCGTGTTTCACGCGACGGGTACGTCAGCTATGGCGGCAATCGCTATTCCGTACCCTGGATGAATGTGGGGCAAGAAGTTGAGGTGGCAATCCAGGGCGGGCATCTGGAGGTGATCCGCGGCGAGGAACGTCTGGCGCTCCATACACTTTGCGCGGGAGTACATCAGGTCATAACAGTTGCGGAGCATCACGTCGGGATCCCGCTGACCGCAGCGCGTTCCGGCGGCAAAGCCAAAGTCCATATTCCAGCGGCTGAGCCAGTTGAGCCAATAGGGGCTGCTTGCGCCATCCGTAACCAGCCATTCAGTAATACGTCGGCGTACGTGGTTCAGGTACGTCCCCTCTCTATCTATGAGGAGTGTGCCCAATGAGTAGCATCCAAAATAGTGTTCAGAATATGAATGTTCAGAACATTGCCGCCACCTCACAGATAATCGGATCGCAGACTACAGAGCAAGCATATACGGGGAGCGGCTCAATGGATCCGCTGCGTCCCCTGCCTCGACCGATCGATCAACTGCATGAATGCCTGGCGGCTCTTGGGTTAAGCGAAGCCGATGCCGTGATCGAAACATGCCTGGAGCGGGCAAGTAAGGAAGCCCCCTCTTACGCGCAGTTCCTGACCGAGCTGTTGACCAGTGAGCTGACGGCCCGGCAATTGCGTCAATTGCGGATGCGCCTGCGTATGGCTCGGTTGCCCTACCAGAAAACGCTGGATCAGTTTGACTTTGCGTTTCAGCCCAGTATTGAGGAGCGGCAGATCCGGGAGTTGTCCACGTTGCGCTTTGTTCACGAGTTGAGCAACGTCATCTTCCTGGGTCCACCCGGCGTCGGGAAGACACATCTTTGTGTTGGTTTGGCCGACCTTGCGATCCGAAGCGGTTTTTCGGCGTACTTCGTCACGGCCCACGAATTGATTGCCGATCTGAGCCGCGCTCTTCGGGAAGGAAAATTGGATCGGCGTCTTCGCCAGTATGTGACGCCCAAAGTTCTGGTGATTGACGAGATGGGTTATCTGCCTCTGGATGATCGCGGAGCGACACTCTTCTTCCAGTTGGTGACGGCGCGCTACGAGCGTGGGAGCATCTTACTGACAAGCAACAAGGGGTACGCCGAGTGGGGTTCGGTCTTTGGGGATCCTGTGATTGCCACTGCCATCCTGGACCGCTTGCTGCACCATTCGACGACGATCAACATCCGTGGGGAAAGCTACCGGCTGAAAGAACGCCGTCGCGCCGGCCTACCATCAACCCCGGAAAGGAGCCTGGAGAACCAAGGATAGACGACAAAACGCCGGCGAAAGTGGAAACTTTTCAACCGGCGATTTGGAAACTTTTACATCGGCCTTGACACCAGGTTCTGCGGAGTTCATATTCGGCCCAGTTAGCCATGGTTGTCATGATCTTTTACAAGGCAGAAATCTAAGCATCTGATCGGATCGTACTGTAGTTACTTGCCACGCCTCTGTTTCCACCTCAGCCACCATTCCAGAAGAAGGATCGCAACGATTATTCCAGGGACGATGTACGATGCCCAGATAGGCGGCATCCACATCCAAAGCAAGCATAGGTTCCTCTCGAACTGTCAAAGACAGTTGGTCTCTATTTCCATAAGTTCTTGGTTACCACCCGTCAACTGCAGCTTATGCTCGGAAGTAATCGAGGCTCATCCACGACTGTGGCGCGGAATGCAGCAATATCTGCGGCTTGACTGACGGAATAGAGATAGAAGCCCGCAGTGACATTATCACCATATCCCCGCTGAACGACTTCCTGCTTAACTGTGGGGTTGCGTCCTACAAGTTCCAGCGTCACCAAGTTCAAAAAGAAGAAGGCCAATTCACTCAGTTCAGGCACCCCCGACTGAACAAATATCGTAGAATCAGTAGGATCGATGCCGGCCGCCAGATAATCTAATGCGACTTCCAGCACATTCTGTCGTATCACCCCCGGATGTTCCGCATTATCCGTGAGCGCCTGTAGGTCTGCGATCATGACGAACTGCTGGTGATCGCGCTGCAGCGTCACCCGATTGATTAAAAACCCAACATAATGCCCCAGATGCAGCGGCCCCGTGGGACGATCGCCTGTTAAAACGATGTTCTCTCTCATTTCCCATCTCCTTTGTTGAAACACGAGTATTGAAATATGAGAGACTGGAATCAAAATATCGGGCGCATCCAGTCTCTCTGGAAGCGCCCGATATTTTGCGAAGAAATTCTTTTACAAGCAATGCTTGTTGGTCTTAGCCGACAACACACAATTGGCGCTTCCTGATTGTCCAGGAGCGGCGCCAGCAGAATGAAATCGTCACGTTACAACGGCAGTCTTGCATGATATCGGTACTATACCAAGCAGGGAATGAACCTGTCAAGAATCACCAGGGCAGGTCAATGATTACCGAATAAGGAGTTTACCGTAATCTTGGCGAACGACTGCATATGCAATCGACCATGACGCGTTTCCGGAAGAATATGACTGTCCTGCTCCGATTGAACAATTATGAGTGACGAGAACTTCAATTAGACTGGACTTCACGCCAATCCAATCAGTCCCCGCGATCCACGAGAAAACAACTAATGCGATACTTCTGCCGCGAATACCCAAAATCCAAGAACGCTCCCCTCTCTCAATGGGGCAGAAGTCTCTGGTGGTTCGAAGTGGATAACCAAAACCACACCGTTCGCCAGATCACAATGTTCGAAGCCGGCGTGTTCCTAAAATACACCTCATCGCACAGCGCCGACAGCCACGGCCGATTGATCGACCTTGATATAACCGCCAATAATACTCAGCTTAAGCAGATCACTGAGGAGCAATTCCACAACACCTGGGTTATGAGCGGCGCATCCAATCACCCCTGGCCATCTACCGGCGATCCGCCGGCAATGTTGGCCACGCATGGCTGGGAACTGGAGAGCGCATTGGAACGGCATCGCAAAAACCCCGAGACGTTCCAAATTCCTGCTCCCGATGAAATCAAGGCTCTCAAAGTCGGTGATCAAGCCAAGTTGCTGGTGGAATTTTCAGCAGAAAACGAGAAAGGTCCTTACATCCAGGTCGAGCGCCTGTGGGTCGGGATCGCGGAGATCAAGAACGGGAGATTCATCGGGGCATTGCAGTCGCGACCGGCAAGCTCGGATGTACTTCTGCCTGGGGATGTAATCGTGTTTGGACCAGAGCACATCGCGTCGGTTTGAAGAGCTTATCTGTAACCGCCTTCAAAGATTTGCCTCCCGCCATACTCACCCTCGATATCCCGTTCCAGGCCGCCTGCGCTCAAATTCCGGACAGAGATGCGTCTCAGTGATCTTCTCGTCTTCGAACCAGCCACTCTTCCCAATACTCTGATACGTAATACCATCCACACAAAGGCTCAACTTCAGATCCTCTCGATCCAGCATTCCACGTTCCATGACGTGTCCCAGATCCAGGATAACGTGCAGTTCGGCTATGGGCGAGGTGGAACCGACCATCACCATGGGGATATCGCATTCGATTCTGCATTCTGAGAGTTCAGCGCGTCGAGTCCAAGAGTGTGCACATGTGAAGAGCTTGAGATTATCATCAATGATGGTGATCTGCGGTTCAAAACAGTCAAAGTCATCCCCGATGAACCCCACTCCCCTTACGGTCATGCGAAGATGATGACCATCGAAGAGAATGACGGTGGTCTCTGTCCTGTTAGCATCGGTGTATGCGGCGGGCCATGCAATTGGGTATTTGATTTTGGAATTGGAAGTGGTCATAGAGTTGATAGAATGCACAACATCAGTGCAATTTGTGATCTCTGTAATATCTCAGAAACTCAGTCAGCCAACGAACCTCGTCCAGGGCATTATCGAAAGCCCCGAGATGCGAGTAATAATTCGCACAGCTCAGCGAGTATCCAATTAGTCATATATCTCTAAATCGGACAACACACTTTTCAGCCGGTCGCGACGCTTCACAATGGTATCAAAATTAGCATGAACACTCGATCAGAAATCCTACACATTGTAACCGCAGAAATATTGCGACTGGACAATAGTCGCATCTTACGCATCGCCGTGGATGGCGTCGATGGCTCCGGCAAGACAACTTTCGCTGATGAGATAGCGAGCTTAATGCGCGGCAAAGGGCGACAGATCATCAGATGTTCCGTAGATGACTTCCACAATCCCAAAGCCGTAAGGTATTGCCAAGGACGGCAGTCACCGAAGGGGTTCTTCGAGGACTCTTATAACTACCATGCATTGCGGTCATACCTTCTCGATCCTTTGAGTCCAGGCGGCAATGCATTATATCGAACCGCCATCTTCGATGTACAGACAGATAGGCACGTTGTAAGTGAGCCAGAGTTCGCCAGTGCAGATGCGATCCTCATCATTGACGGAATCTTCCTCCACCGCCCTGAGCTTCGTGATTACTGGGATTACTCGATTTTCCTGCATGTCCCATTCGATATCTCCATTCCGCGAGGAGCACAACGAGGGCCGGGTTACGGTTCTCCGGATCCGGATGCGGCTTCGAATCAAAGATACATAGAGGGGCAAAAGTTATACCTGTCCGCATGCACTCCAGAACGAATTGCATCGGCCGTTATAGACAACAGTAAACTCGATGCCCCGAATATTATTAAGCGATTTTAGGCTTCCTGAACTATCCGATTGAGAACCTTATTGCTGCTTCAGCGCGAGCTTAATGCGGTTGGCATCGTGGTACTATTTCCGCATCATGCGCATATCAGCAACGTCCCTGGCCAACGCGCTCTTGGACGCACTCGACGCCTTCGATGTGAAGACCCTGCCGCTCGGGCTTTATGCCTGCGAGGAGTTTCAGGCCAAGGAAAGGCCGTTCCTGCGTCTGCACCAGGAGTGGAATTTGTGCCTCAAACCATGCCTGCACTCCCTTGGGTGTAACTCATTTAGCGGTAATGTGCGCGACGGCTACGTGCATTTTAAACTGCCTGACGGGACATTCGTTCAGCTGCATATAGTGCGTACGTCTAAGATCAAGGTGAGGAAGTTCGGGTCCGCCTACCGTATTGAGCCGCACCAGAAATTCGAAGAGCGCTGGCAAGAGTTGAGGATGAATCGGGAGTTGAGCGAACTCTGGAAGCCGTCTTCCCTGGCCGAACGCTATATCGGGCTGAGACTGTTCTTGTTCATCGGGTTTGCAAAGGAAGCCGACCCGTTCGGTAAAGAATTCAGGCAACTGGATGCGATGTTGTGCTGGCAGGAACAAGGCGCTGAATACCAAACGCGGTCGTGGGCAGACCGAGAAAACCGCAACTTCTATGTCAGAACCAGTATCTGGTCCCGACCAAATCCGTAACATTCAGGTTCTATGTGGTGGTTTTGATTCTTATCGGCTTGGTTAACCACGATCTTCACGCAGGGTCTGCAATTCTTGCAGATTGCGCCACCACGTTCTGCGCCGGTTATAATCCTCCGCCCGAGCAATCGTAGCCGCCATCGATTCATTGCGTTCGGAATACGACAGGATCGGCACGCAGAGCACATGCATCCGCTCGAAGACCTTCCACCCAAAGTCCATGCTACAGACGATGTTCACCTCGGAACCAACCTTGGGTTTCCACATATCTAACACTTCTGTAGCAGCGTAATAGGATCTCAGCGTCTCTTGTGAGGGAGACCTGATCACCGCAATAGGATTGTCATCGGTTGCTTCAAGCAGCAGGTGTGCGATGGGATCGTCATATCGAGCATACGGAGGCGCATAATAGTGCCATTCCACCACAAACTTACCCCAGATCGGCTGGCGCTCACTTTCCCAAAAGCAACCACCCATTTCCGTGGCAAACCAGGAAATATCAAATTCCTGCTCGGCCTTTCGAAGCACACCGATCTTCCGCAGATCCTCCAGCGTATGGAGTATCTCTTTGTCTGCCAGGCTATGACTGTAACCCACGTTCATGTGGAAGCTGTAATCCTCCTGGCTCATCTGATCCGCAACCCACCCGTTGAAGTAGATGATGGCGTCGAGGAGCAAGAGCGCATCGTCGGAAAGGTCAGTATTGTGGGTACGGGTTGGAAGATTCACCTCGATCAGAGCTTCATCGATCGTCATGTGGGCGTTTCCTTCGCATAACTGTTATCTCTATCATATTGGCGAGCCTGTATGCTAAATCTCGCCTCCCTGGAAAACAACAATAGTTTGCCCCCTTCCTCCGGACTTCCTGCGCAAATTATTTGACGCATATCATGTGTCCTGAAATTTGGGAATCCGTCAATAAATGCATCAGATTCCACATTGCCGTATCACACTTCGAATGTTACAATTGGCATCTCGCCGGTGCGAGAGCAATTTAAGCAAGATCTGCGCCTCACCTGACGAGCACAAGATATATTCGGCGCACCGCCAAATTTCACAGCCATAAAGACGATTCAGATCTAATAGATATATTTGCAATACAAAGGAGACGCTATGACGCGCAGGCGCGGGACTCTTCGCTTTACCGGGACAGTTATCTGTCTGGCTCTTGGCATTTCAGGGTCGGCTTCGGCTCAACACGATGTTGTAGGGAAGGTGTCGGCCGGTTATCAGGGATGGTACGACGCTCCCGGCAGTTCGGGGCAAGTTCAAAATTGGTGGCACTACAACACCTACTCTACCTTCGGCGTCGACTATCTGAGCCCTACCGACTATCAGGGCATCATTAACGGCGGACAGAACGGCTCAAGCCCCGCGCATGGCTATAACGATGTCGAGTTCTGGCCAGACACACGAGAGGTCCCCGGCTACACCGTACCGGCCACGTTCGGCAACCTCGGCAACGGCCAGCCTGCGCAACTCTTCAGCAGCCATGATACGCAGACGGTCAATACGCAGATCAAGTGGATGAGCCACTATGGAATCGACAACGCAGCCATCCAGCGCTTCAGTGACTTTCTGGACTTTCGCAACGATGTATCCGTTTCAGTTATGAACGCGGCGCAGACATACGGCACCAAGTTCTACATCATGTACGACCTCGGCGGCTGGGATCCGTCTCTGGTCTCCAATAACATTGAGAACGACTGGACCAATGTCATTGTCAACCAGCTTCATCTGACGGCCTCTACGGCCTATGCCAAAGAAAACGGCAAGCCGGCGGTATGCCTCTGGGGCATCGGGATCTATTCGGGAGGCGGCTATACTCCGGCAGCGGAGAAGGCCCTCATTCAGTGGTTCCAGAGCCAGGGGTGCTACGTGGCGATCGGCACGGCGAGAGATTTCACAACCAACTCGCTCTATGCAAGCTATGCCGCCACGTACAAAGCAGGCAACATGATCGGCGACTGGCCCGTGGGCGGCTTCACCGGCATATCGGGCGTCGATAGCTGGATGAACAACGTCAACGTCCCCAACAAGGCCTGGTGCCAGACCAATGGCCTCGACTATCAGCCATACCTCCTGCCGGGATCGGTGGGCTATAACCGGTACGCGCCCTGGGGAGACAACCCGCGGCTGCACGGCGACCTGCTCTGGGAACAGTTCAAGAACATTAACAGCCTTGGACTGAACACGGCATATATCGCCATGTGGGATGAAGTGAGCGAGGGCACGCAGCTCATCAAGTCGGCCGAGGACTCGTCCATGGCGCCGACCCGGGGCTGGTTCCAGACGCTCGATGCCGACCGCATCCACATCTCCTCGGACTTCTATCTGAAGCTCGCCGGGGCTGGCGGCGCGATGCTCAAGGGATATACGGCCCCTCAGTCCACCCTGTCCGTGCCATTTATGTCGGCCCCTGCTCTCTGGTCCACCGGATTCGAAGGCGCAGATCCGCAGTCGTCGCCAACGCCTGAGGCGGCAGCGGTCGGCACGGACAACACGAACGGAAGCTTCTGGCAGCGTACCGGGGAAACGGCCCACATCGGCAACAACGAGTTCATGTACATGGGTAATGTGACCACGAATGCCCAGAACCAGCACAACTTCTACGTGAAGGTCTTCGATCTGACGAGCGCGCCCATCACGGTAAACTCCTCCACCAGCCTCTCCTACTGGATCCGGCCGGATCAGGACAGCGCCCGATATACCGGCGTGGACCTGCACTTCACGGACGGCACCTGGCTGCGGCAATCGGCGGCGCTGGATACCAACGGCTTCAGCGTAAAGCCCTCCGCCGGTCATGGCGGCAGTATTCCGCTGGGCGCCTGGACACAGATCGTGTCGAACATCGGCAGCTGGGTTTCAGGCAAGACAATCGACCGCATCGATATCGGCTTCGACCGTCCGAACGCGGCCAACGGCCTGTACCATGGATACATCGACGATATCGCCATCAACGGCATCGCCGACGGCGTCTATACCATCGCGGCCGCCGGGACAAAACCGGACGGCGTCAACCTCGACTACAACAGTGTCCTGGATACCAACTTGCACCAGAACACCGCGTCCACAGGCGTCGTGCTTGGCTATCGCCTTGGAACCAACAGCCAGAAGTGGAATGTCCACTACCAGGGCAACAATCTGTGGGACATTCGTGTGATCAATGCGAACGGCTCCACCGGCACAGCCCTGGATCAAGGCGGCACCGGCGCTGACGGTTCCCTTTGCAGCCTCAAAACCTTCGCCTCACCGGTTACCGCAGCGCAGCAATGGAAGATCGCGGCCAACAACGGCAACTACACAATCTACTCGGCCCAGCCCAAATCGGGCACAGTTTACGACGTCCTCGACGGCAAGGGAAGCTCGGCAACGGCCGGAACGCCGGTTCAACTGCTCGGAGCCGGCAGCGGCGCGCAGCAGCAATGGATGTTCAGCCCAGCCACGGCAAACGCAAGCAGCTGGCAGATCGGAATGAACGTCCCCATCGGCAAGACGATCAGCCTGCAGTGCGCCTCGAACAATATGTATGTGACGGGAGCAAACGATACGACCGGCCTGAGCGCCACAAAGTCGTCCGTCACGTCCAATGCCGAACAGTTTCGCGTATACGACCAGACCGCGCCGAACATCGCCCTTAACTCCATGGTCGATCACTGCAATGTCTGTGCCGATAACGCCGGCGCGGCAGCTCTGATCGCCAACCGCACCTCAGTAGGAGCGTGGGAAACCTATCAGTGGGTCAACAACAGCGACGGCACGGTGTCGCTGCTGGCCCAGGCAAACGGCAAGTATGTCAGCGCAAACAATACCGGCTCGGCACTGATCGCAAACGCAGCCACGATCGGCAACACCGAGAAGTTTCGCGTCATCCTGCGCAACGCCGGCGCGTACGCCCAGATCGACTGCGGAGGACCAGTGGCCGGCTCATTCGCCGCCGACGTCTACTCATCCGGCGGCAATCTCAGCTCTACCACCGCCACGATTAACACATCCGCAGCCGGAGCTGCTCCCGCCGCCGTCTACCAGTCCGAACGCTGGGGCGCGATGACCTACACGATCCTCTGCCCGCAGCCCTCCTACCCTTACACAGTAAAGCTGCACTTCGCCGAGATCTACTACACCGCCGCCAACCAGCGAAAGTTCAATGTCGCCATCAACGGCACGCAAGTGCTCACCAACTACGATATCTTTGCCGACGCCGGAGCAATGAACAAGGCCGTGGTAAAGACGTACCAGACGACATCGGACGGCAACGGCAACATCACGATCAGCTTCACAACTGGGTCGGTAGATAATCCGAAGATCAGCGGGATCGAGGTGTTTTAGGCGCACGGTGACCTCAAGATACGTAAATGAGTAGAATGACTGTCTGAAATGCATTAGATCTCACAACAAAAGTAGTACTTTTCCCGACAACGCCCAGAGGGCGTTGTCGGGAGCGGAACGTAACCGATTTTTGTTATTATCTTTTAGTTCTTCAGCGCCTTAAGGATCAATTGCGTAATTGATCCTTAAGGCCTCTCTGTGTCACCCAGGTATCCAAAACGATGTCTGCAGCATCTGCGTTTCGTGAAACCATAACAGATCTGCGGTTATATTGATTGATCTATTCTTTCTGAGGAAGGCCCCTCAATACCCCGCCCATAGGAACGTCTCATAAAGAGCCGTATAGTTTCTGTTGGCGATCAGCGGGCTGCTGCCGCCGTTGTCGGCGCAGACATACAGGTTGTTGGCGAGAGCCTGAAACGAAACCTGCCCGTTTCCCTGATCCACCCACTTGAAGGTCTCCGCTGTGCCATGTGTCGTCTGGCTCGCGATCAAGGGGCTTGCTCCGGCTGTGACATATTTGCCGTTTGCCTGAGATTTCAGGTAGACATTTCCACCTCCTGCATCCTCCACAAGAAACTGCTCCCATGGCCCCACAGAGGTTCTATTTGCGATCAATGGATTGGCTCCCGCAATATCGGCGCAGACATACTGATTGTTGGCGAGCGCCCTGAAGGACACGATCTTATTGAGCGGAATCAGGGCAGTGCCGGTTGTAGAGACGTTGTCGATGGCCGTCGTATTCAACTGTCCATTGTCATGGGAAGTGAGGCACAATCCTACGTAAGCCGTACCCGCAGCGATGGGCTGTCCGGAACCGATCTGTGTCCACGTTCCCGGATTGCCTCCACTGTCCGGCGCGCTGTATCCTGTCACCGTGCCGCCAGATCGCACCAGCTTTACCCAGTAGATTGCTGAGCCCGAACCGCCCGTCCAGCCACCACTCGGGTTGGCGGAATTTCGATATTGCAGGTTGACGCCGCTGCCAGGTGTCACAACCATATCGACAAAGTTCGCATTCGCCGCGAGCGATGTTCGAACCATCACGCCTGCTTTAGCCCAGGCGTTCGTGTACTGTTCGGACGTTACTCTGGCTACAATGGAGCCGTCGCCAGCCAGCGACTGATACGTAAAGTGGAACTGATCCGAAGCGGCATAGATGTCCGCTCCGCTGCCCATTACGGTGAAAACACTGTCTTTCGCAGTCGCACTGCCTGCCAGACCGGGACTTCCTATATCGGCATCGCGCCATATATTGAGCAGGACAGTTCCGACGGAGCTATGACTTGCCCCCACGAGCGTATCATCCTGCACCACGGCGCCTGTCCCGCGGACAATGTTGTCCATAAGGGTCGTCTGGTATGATCCTGTACTCAGATAGAAGGCTTTGTCGCAGTTGTTGGCCACATTGTTCTGTAAGACCGTTCCCAGAATGCCCGGGATAACCGGAGAGGCCTCGGTCCATGGCCCCAGCCGCTCCGTATCCCAGTAGTTGTAAAAGCCTTCTTTGCCCAGCTCATTGCCGCCGGTGGAGATGTTCGGCACATGGGCGTTAACTGTGTTATTCCGGATCTCGATGCCGAGGCCTTCCGTACCCAACGTCGTCGGCGAATACCACTGGACACCGAGAACTCCGATATAGGCAGGAGTCACGCCGGAAACATCGGTAACGGTATTCCCGGTCACCTGCGTGTCCCAGATCACGACCTGGCGTGTCGGCGGGTTGCTTGAGAACTGGTCGGGGCGCAGCTCGATGCCGTCGTTATCTGTCAGGGAATTGTTGGCAATCGCCACGTCCCGGCTGCAGGCTGTATAGAGCAGGATGCCGTGGGCATTTCCGCTGAGCGTATTGTTCAAGACCAGCCAGTTCGATGCGGACCAGTCGAAGACCGAATAGCGGCTGCCGGCAGTCGGCTTGACATCCCATGCGCGGTCGACTAGCAGCGTGTGAGAATCCGCGAGACCGGTGATAGACCGCCACTGTCCTGCCCCCGTGCCGGCCACAATAGCGACTGTCGCCTTCCGGATAAATGTGCCCCAGGTGCGGCTGCTATCCTGCAAGGTGTTATTTGCCGTTCCCGTCGCAGTTACAGCGCCTATGAACTCATCTCCCCTGTTGGGACCGCCTCCCTCCGTGAGAATCGTTTCGCCGTCGTAGTGGGTCTGATCCGGCGTCCCACCGGTCACATCGAACGTGTTGTTCAAAATCGCAAAGTTCGTGTTGAAGTTAACGTCGAATGCCCGCGTGTCGCCGATATTGGGATAGAGTCTGTAGTTACAGTCTCGTGTGAAGTGGTTGCCTTCGATAACCCCATCCCGCGAATCGTTGAACGCGGCTGCGCCGCCGCCGCTCCAGTGAAGGATGTTCGATTTGTAGTTGTAGTTCGAGATATCCCCGATGCCGAGCCAGCAGACGACATAATCCGGGCTGCCGAGCATCTCGAAATCCGAGTTCGCCACGACCATCTTGTCGATATGCTGCATGCGAAGCTGTTCCGACCCAACCAGAACCTTAACACGCTGGAGAAAGATTTCTGAAGTCTTCTGCATATGCGCGGCATCCGTGCCGTAGCTACCGGCCGCAATCAGCACGTTATTCTTCCAGTGCCCGCTCGTGTTGACATTCTCGATCGTAAGGTCGGCGATGCCGCATTTTGTGGCCGCGTCCCAGCCGTTGCCGATGGAGATTCCAAAGCCTGTATAGCCCAGGGTCGGCAGCGCGCCGAAACCATATTGGATCTTCGTCGATGTCATTCCATCGCCTTTCAGCACCACGCGTGAAGGGATCTGAAGACCGAAGGATTGATCCGGGTTGTATTCGAGTCTGTATGTGCCTGCGGGCAGATAGACAACTCCGCCGCCAGGATTATTGCCTGCGGCAGTTATCGCGTTCTGGATAGCCGTCTGATCGTTGTGAGTGCCGTCACCATATGCGCCGTACTGGGTTTTGACATTGTATATCGTGCTATAGAAGTTGAAATCCGCCGCCCAGGGAACTCCCAGGTTCCAGTAATCGGTTCCGCCGACGCGCCCGAGCAGCGTCTTCTCCGCCTTCGATTCCCCATTGCCATATGCGCTCTGGCCTGTGAGGCCATTGCTTACCCATACTTCGTAGTTGTGACCGGCAACAATTGCCGTTCCCGCCGGCGCAGTCGCTTTCAGCACATAGGAATTGCTGTTTGCCGCATCGACACTCGCCGTACACGAAACGTTTGGCGTAACCGAAACATCGACGAGGCGCACCGCAGCCGTAGCGTATGCCAGATTGCGCCCGAAGATACGGAACGCGCTGCCCGGGGCAATTTCAGGCGTATCGAAGTGCATAGCCCGCGGCTTATTGATAAAGAACGGAGAGCTCCATGTACTGCCGTCCGCGGATACTCGAACGGTCACAAGGTTGATCGGAAGCTGCCCGGCCACCGGCAGCTTCACGGTAACAAAGTTTGTGGCCGTGCTGATTGGGGTCAGCGATGTCCATGTTGTGCTGTTATAGGAATACTGAACCTGCGGCGCGCCCCCAAAACTGTCTCCCTGCAAGGCAATGACGTCTCCCGCATGCGCCGTGGGAGGACCGTGCAGAATGATCGGAGCGGCATGGGAACAGAGGCTGGATGCAGCCAGCAAGGCTCCCATTGCCCATGTAAGAATTGCCTTCATAGTGGAAGTTCCTCCATCTTTGGTTAGGATTGCAATTGACATATTAAAACCGAATAACCAAGCAAGCATACATAAACAAGTTCATTCACTCACATATGTACTGCTGGCTCCCCTCCCCAGCCCTCCCCGGAGGAGAGGGGCTGGGGAGGGGAGCCAGCAATTCCTACTTCGCGCTAAACGTCATCGTATGCTTCGAACCGGGATATTCCGTGCCTTCCGCCGATACGGTTGTCGCTGCGCCTGCCGCTGTCGAATCCGGCGCATTGCTTCCCCCGCTTACCAGATTCGATCGCATCCACTTTGCATGGGCATCGGCCGCCAGATAATTTGCGCCCTCGATATGCCGGGGCGTCGATCCTTGCGAATTGTTTGCAAACGGCCACGCCACATCAATCGTACCTGTGGCGAACTTGGTGACATTCGAGCCGTTGAAGGTATCGTTGGTTTTCGACATATTGCCGCCGTGCGGTTCCGGCAGATTGTTAAAGTCGACAACTGTACCGACTACCTCAAAGAGCATGAGAGTTCTAGCCGGCGCATTGAGCTGGGAAACGGAGGGAGATCCGTTGGTAAATCCGCTGCTGCAGCCTGATAGATTCATGTTGTAGCCATAGGAAACAGGTGTGCCGAAACCCGATGCCGCAGTCGGATCATCCGGGCAGGTGAACAGCTGCGGACTCTTCACATAAGGGCTCACCTCTCCGGCCCATCCCCAGCAAACGTTGAACCAAGGGTCACCGCTGGGGTATTGCTCGTCGTAATCCTGGCTGTATTGCTGGAAGGCAAGGCCGAGCTGCTTCATATTGCTCAAACAGGCAGTCTGCCGGGCCTTTTCCCGCACCTTTGCGAAGACAGGAAAGAGAATGGCAGCGAGAATCGCTATTATAGCGATAACAACTAGTAATTCGATAAGAGTAAATGCTGATCGTTTCATGATAATAAATCCCTTCTAAATATCCTACATAATGAGTTATTTGATCTGCAGCCTGCTCGATGTCCTGGCTACAAGATCGGATTGCAAGCAGACCCTGGACTGCTTGCGTTCGCCGGCGACCATATTGCCCAGCAGACGCCCTGCTTCCTGCCCCATGCCTTCCAGCGGAGGATGCAGGCTGGTGAGTCCCAGAGCCTGGGAACCGGCCTCGTCGTCGAAGCCAACAATAGCATAGTCCTTTCCGGCCGTCCAACCACGGTCGGCCGCCGCAAGCATAAAGCCATGCGCAAAATAATCGTTTGCAGCCACGATCCCCTGGGCAGGCAGACCGGCTTCCAGCAGCGCTTCAGAGGCTTCTCTTGCATCGTACACGAACTGCTCCATCGTCTTCGCTTCCTTAACATTGCCGTCGCCGATCGATGTCTGAAGCGAATGCGCGGGCAGACCGGAGAGCAGGATCGCTTCACGCACTCCCACAAGCCGCTCGGTTTCCCAATCGGTCTCGCCCGAATACGGCGTAAAGTACATCAGGCTGCGGCAGCCATTTTCCAGCAGATGATCCGCCGCCTGCTGTCCTGCATCCCGGTTATCGTAATAGACATTCAACACAGGCTGGCGCAGCTCACCCTGGCCGATATAGATAAACGGAAACTGCCGGAGCTTGAGTTTGGCAATAACCTCCGCGATCTGATCCGCCCCATAATCAAGAACCAGGGCGATCCCATCGACCCGCTCTTCTCGCAATGCCCCCACGGCTTCCATGATGGGAACGATTTTCTCATCAGGGCGCAGAATATCGAAGAGGCGTGTTGCGCCTCCGGCCTCTGTGATCGAACGCTCCATCGCATTGACGATCGCCTTTACCCAGTAAATGCCGGTCAGTGTGCCGTCATCACGAAAACGCGGCAAACGGCCAATGATCCCGATTGTCTTATTGCTGAGACTGCGGGAAGATATCGGATGCCCCGCCCCCCTGGCCCGGCTCCGCGTTAGAATTTCATCAATGTTTAAGGCGGACGCGACCGGCGCAACATTGGCCGAAACAAATGTGCCACGCCCGGTCTGAGCCTCAAGCGTCCCATCCGAAATCAACGGCAGCAGAGCCCGCTGCACCGTCGAGAGATCCACACTGTACAGCTTGACCAGCTCCCGACGGCTGGGCAGCATCGTCCCGGCGCCCCATTCTCCGCTCCGAATGCGATCACGCAAATCCGCTTCGATACGATCGCATTTCGAGATCGCCGGTAGATCGATCCTGGTTCCCGGAAGGCTTCTTGACACTGGTCTTTCTCTCGCGTCCTTACCCATACGAATGTATGGGTGATTGAATACACCTGATGATAAACCATATCCTTTCACTTGTCAACACAAATTTTTCGACGATCAAATAATATTTCTTGACAAGTATTGGCCAATCACTTATGATCGAGTGTATTCAACAACCCATACATTCGTATGGGTAACGTGTCTTTATGTCGAAGAGGTAATGATGCCACGAAGTAAACAGCAATATCGTCAGCTTGCGGTCGTTGCGATATGCGCTCTCGGCCCGGTTTCGATCCCCTTAAGCGCCTTTGCTCAAATCAAGACCGATGCAGCCACCCAGATGGGCGCTGCCCGAAGACTGCCCGAGATTAACCTGCGCGGATACGGACGCGTCTCAGGCTCATACCGGGCAATCTCCTCTCCGGCCGGGGCATCGATATTGCAGATCGTCTGCGCCGACACTGCGAAGGCGCAGCTGGCGCAGGCCAAATTTCTCTCCGATCTGTGCTGCCTGCCGGGTGTTTCCGACAGCGCGGCGACAGGCCGTATCAAAGCGCAGATTAAACTGATATCAGGTCAGGGAGCAATATCCGCTCTGCGATCGGGCAAAAACGTCTTCATTCTCACCGCGGCCAATACCAAAGATTTAAGCGCGCTCATTGATAATAGCCTGGCAGATCAAGGAACTTCCCTGATATCCCGAGCCGAGGTCGACGTGCCGATGTACCTGGATCGCTGGGATAAATTTGGCTGGCGCTTCTACTATCGTCCCTGGGAAACGCCTCAAAATCAGGGCAATCAGCCTTATGATCCTGGCACGGAATTTGAGTGGGCTAAGAAGCAGGGCCAACTTGGGCTTGTGTTCTGGGACGATATGCATGCGCTGGATACTGCCGAAGGGTTAACCAACGAGGCATGGTGGGATTGGGCGGCGGCAGCCGCAAGAAAGAACTTGCTGCCTGTTGCCATTAACGACAGTATCGGCGGAAATCTCAACCGATTTCGCTTTCAAACTGAAGCGAAGATGCCTCAGTACCTGGGCGATTTCTATACCGTCGCCGGATACGGAATCGGCGGCGGCGACAAGCTTTCCTGGAGTTCCACGACGGGAAGAAGCGAAGCGCTCGGGCAGGTGCAGGAGTCGGTTCGCCACTATGTAAACGATCCCAATGTCGTCTCCTGGCTTGAGCCTCATGGAGAACTTAACCACGGCCCGCAGGAAGTCTTCGTGGAGTATGGTCCTGTGGCCGATGCAGGTTACCAGACCTACTTGAAGGGCAAGTACAAGACCCTGCCCGCGCTTAATAAGCGATGGTTCGGCGACGCCGGCCATCTCAAGAATTGGGAGCAGGTCCGTGTTCCGGAAATAGCATCGTTCATGGGCTGGGGGCCGCAGGCTCTCGATCTCACGGGAGCATGGAAGGTGGGTTATGAGGAGTTCAGCGGTGGGACATCGCCTTCGAACTGGGAACTCAACGTCTACGGCGAGCGCAAGGTAGACACCGTGCCCGCACCGGACAACTGGTACTCCCCATCCTTCGACGACAGCGCATGGCCGTCTATACAATCTCCCGGCCACGATCGCTCCCTGTTTCTACCCAAGCGCCCCGCGATCTACCGCCGGACATTCGATGTGCCCTCACAATGGCGCTCCGCGCATAAGCGCGCGTGGTTATATGTATGGGACCTGAGCAAAGGCGTGGGCGACACGGTACGCACGGCGCTGAATGGCCAAGAGCTTCCGCCCAGCGCCGTTCAGTTCTGGCATCCGCACTGGATGGCCCTCGACGTCACCGATACGTTGAAATCCGGAGCGAACTCGCTGGCGCTTAGGCTGCCCAAGGGCTATCTGGCCTATCGGGTTTACCTCTCACCCGATGAACCGGCGCAATATCCCAATTTCACGACGGAGAAAAACGCCAAATGGGTGGATTTTGTCGACTGGCAGCAATGGAGCCGCGTCCAAACGGTTGGCCGCGGGGTTGAGATGATTCGGCAGATCGATCCCAACCGCAACATCACCTTCATGCACCCGAGCGACTATGCCGACAGCATCAAGGAATTTGCCGAAAACTACGGCGGGGAGTTCCACGACACAGGGTCGATGGGCGCTTTCTATGCCGACTACGATTCTCTCATCATGCAAGGCGCAGACCTTCCATTCTCCCTCGAACCGGGTTCTCCTGCCTCCGACTTGACCAATTTTAAGAAGATGACGGGGCGTTACTATAGCGAAGGTATCCAGAGTGTGGATTACTTCATCCACATCGGCGATGTCATGTGGCACGACGACATCAAATCCTACTTCGAGCAGCGCATCAACATGGCGCACTTGATCGGCAAGTATCATGCGCCCAAGGCCAAAATCGGCGTACTCTACTCAAACCGGATATCGGCCCTCACGGGTTATCCCTGGGGCAGCGATCCCAATGTCAATCTTGGCGCGGGTTACTGGTCTTGGAATGTCGCGGCTAACCTGCGCGAACGATACGACCGTGACGGCCTCACCGACGGTGACTTCGCCCGCGGCAGTGCAGCAGCTTATCCCGTGATCGTCGACACGAACACGTCAATCATGGATGATAAGCTGGTCTCAGGGATTGAGGAATACGTCCGAAATGGCGGCACGTTTATCACATTTGTGCAAACCGGCCGGCATACACCCGAAAAGCGCGATGCCTGGCCCATTTCCCGCCTGACGGGCTATAAGGTCACACACATTGACCAGCTCACACCGGGCGGCGATACCAAAGAGACTCGCTCTCTGGCACTCGCGCCGGGCCAATCAGTGTTCAACGCGGACGCCCTTAAGACTTTGAACGGCGCTCCGGCCAACGGCCTCTCGCTGCTGCAGGCCGCCCCGGACACTCATGCCCTGCTTACCTGGGCCGATGGCTCCACAGCGGTCGGCTATCGGCAGATCGGCAAAGGAATGATCGTCCAGGTCGGCTGCAAGTGGTCCGGCTCGCAGATGTTCGACCGGATCGAGCCGGGAGGGAACAGCCTCTCGGTGCAGGCTCTTACCGCTCTGCTTACAAACCTCATGCAGTGGCGGAGCATCCCACAAATCCCGGGAAGGATCGAGAGTTCCAACGACGATACCATGATGCGGCACTTCGTCACCAATAACGGCCTCTACGATGTCTGGACACTTTGGAACCAGAGCGAAAACCGCGCTAACACCGCAGATCTCGTCCTCGCGCAAAACCTGACAGCCACAAACGCCATTGACGTTGAGACCGGAAAATCAATTGATCTCATCGATGGATCGGCTGGAAACCGGCTGAAAGCGATTGCCCTGGAGCCACTGCAAACACGCATATTCCTCACGCCACGCAAGTCCCTACAAACTGCCGCCCTGGACTGGTTCACCCTGCAGCGGGGCTGGTGGCGCGGCACGGAGGCGCCCACTGCTGCTCCTCTGCCCGCTCCTACACATCGCTTCTCGGAAGACCTTGGCAAAGGTTGGTCGTGGAAAGCGCTCGCAGAGAATGAGGAGGCGGCGACCATTGCGCAATCGAACACGATCGATCCCACATGGACAAAGATGCGGTTCGGGATTTACGGCATTCCAGACCATACCGATGTAAAGCGTGCCGTCTTTCGCAAGTCGTTCACGATCCCGCAGGCATGGGCGTCAGGCCGAGTGAGCCTCTGGATACAGAGCTGGTTCGCATTTACCTTTGTGGACCGCGGTCGAATCTGGCTGGACGGCAAACTCGTTCATGACTGGAGCGCAGATGGGGTCGCCGGCGAAGACTTCGATGGCTCGCTCAAACCGGGAACAACTCACACATTGACGGTCGAGGTCGAAGGCAAAGGCACGGCGAACGGCTCGCGGGGAACGGCGTGGTTATCCTGGGTTCCCGCGCCCGACGCTTCGATCGACCTGGCCGGTCAGTGGTCCCCCACCACGGACTGTCTGCACTACACGGACCCGATTACGTTGCCGGGGGCATACAATGCATTCTCACTCAGGCGCACAATCAAGATTCCCGCCACCTTTGCCGGCAAAGCTACGATCCTGAGCGCCGACGCGCCCAACCCCATGGTAGGCGTACTGATCAACGGGCACTGGGTGCGCCGACAGCATCACATGCTCGGCAGCCACTGGGACATCAACATATCTCCATGGGTTCTTCCCGGCAAAGACAACGAAGTGGAGCTTGTGTGCTGGGAAAATCCCGGTAAGGGAGAGGTGAAATCCGTCAGCCTTAACTTTTACCAGCCTGGTCTTTACCCTTAGACGAGATCAGCACCCCAAACGGCGGCAGCGTAATGTCATTCCCATCCACAGACCGAACGCTGCCGTCCACATTACTCGTATTGACCGCGATCCATCCGGCGCCTGTCCCATCAGGATGAACGCGGGACGTCACCACAACTCCCGGTGTTGCCGTTACGTCGGGTGCCAACGCGAGGCTGTTCAGCAGACGCCCAAGCCATTCGTCGTCTGGCAGTGTGCCGAGCAGGATAACGCGGCCTCGGCCAATTTGCCGCTCCACGATAGCCGGGAGGCCGTCAATCGGCGCGCCGGCATAACGAGCGATTATTTCCCCTTCCCCACGAAGCTCGTAGGTGTCGCACCACCATCCGCAGGAAGCCTCTCCGAATTCGCTAGTCAACCTCTGCTTATCTAATGCCGGCAAGCGATGCCTTACGTGAATGCCCGGCCACTCTTCGAATGCAGCGCCATATGCGGCATCCTGATGCGCCGTTCCTTCCGGCGTCCTGCATGCCGAGAGCGGGCCAAGCACCCAGACGCCTCCCTCCTCCACGAACTTTTGCATCCGAGCGATCAGATTGGCATCGAGCGCAGTCAGGAAAGGTGAACAGACAACTTTATATTCTTCGACGGAATGCTCCGGCGAGATCATATCGCGCGCGATGCCGTTTTCGGCAAGTAGCTTGTGGAATTGCGTGATCGCAGGATCGTAGCGAAAGCCGCCCGCAATCGATCCGTTGTCGAAAATCCACTGCATGGACACCGTGTAGTGAACGGCAACCTCCGCCGGCTTCGGAAATGTGCTTATGAGCCAGTCGCCATGCTGCGCCAGTTCCGCAGCCACCTGCCTGACTTCGCCGGTGTTTACACGTTCCTCGCCCCAGGGATAGATGAGGCTGCCGTGTTCCATCTCCTGCCCTGCCCAATGTCCTCTCCAGAGCCAGAAGCAGACAGATTCTGCGCCAAGGGAATACATCAGCCACATCTTTGCCCGCAGCGAACCGGGATAGTGCGCGAAAGAGTTGCCTGCCCACGCTGCCGTTCCACCGCTATAGGTGGAGGCCGTTTCCATAAACCAGAAGGGCTTGTTCTTGAGCGGACGCATCCAATCGCTTTCAAAGGCGTATCGCGCCAATGCAGTCGGGTCGGCGTAGGAGTCTGTTGAAACGAAATCCAGGTCTTTAAACAGGGCTTCATAGTCCAGATGGTGCGCAACGGGCCAGTGTGCGTTTGTAGTAATTGGCAGCGGCGTATATTGACGCAGCACGGCCACTTGTTCCGCACAATAGGACGCGTAGCTGTCACTGAGAAAGTGACGATATGCTCGGACAAGCGAGGGATGATGCGATGCCCCAACACGATGCGGATTGGGCAGCGGTATCTGGTCGAACCTCTGATATGCCTGGCTCCAAAGAACGGTATTCCATGCCTGGTTCAGGCTATCGATTGTGCCGAATCTTGCCTTAAGCCAGACATGAAAGGCAGCTTCGCATTGATCGCAATAGCAGTCTTCAAAGAACTCGTTATCGATTTGCCATGCCACAATGCCGGAGGCTCTCGCGAACTCCTGGCCCATGCGCTCGGTAATCTTCCGCGAATACGCCCTATAGGCAGCGGAGTTCGGACAGTAATGCCGGCGACCACCGTGGCCTACCTGCAGACCCAGAGCATTGACGCGCAGAATGTCCGGATGCCTCTCACTCAGCCAGATCGGAGGCGTGGCTGTCGGTGTGCAGAGCACGACGGCGAGACCGGCTTCGGCAGCCGCCGCAACAGCGCGATGCAGCCATGCGAAGTCGTAGGTCCCTTCTTCCGGCTCCATTCTGCTCCAGGCAAACTCTGCCATGCGAACAAGGTTCACACCGATATCCGTCATCCGCGCGATGTCGGAAGCGACTTCGCTTTCAGGCCATGCTTCCGGATAGTATGCAACGCCGATATAAGGTTTCTCTGGTTTCATAACTCTACGATGATTACACAAAAATAAGGCCACGGATGCAATATCCATGGCCATCTCGCCGATTTCTATTACTGCATTGATCTACTGAGTTTTCACTGCCGGAGGCTGCCCCGTCGAAGCTTTCTGCGCCTCCAACCGCTTTTTTACTTCCGGCGGCATCGGCATACCCGCATATCCGAACCTCTTCTTATCTTCCGGACTCAGTCCTTGCTCTGTTTTCTGGCTGCAGCCGCTCGCAAGCAGACTGCAAAGCAAAGCGGCTCCTAGAAATGGAAGGCATATCGACGAACGTGACATTATAATATCTCCGTACAGAGGCGCTTAGCGCTTCGCCTCCCACAGGTTATCCTGCGGACGGTTGATTGGATCGGGATTCGTAGCCGACGGTTTCATCGCCTTCACATGGCCATCGCAGAACAGGAAATTCGCGAGATCGACATGCTTGGCGGACACAGCGCCGTTCGGTCCATTCGGGTAAGCAATCGTGGCAGACCTGGTGCCGTCCGGCATCTCGCCTGGAGCCTCACCGTCCCACCACGGCACGCCTGTAAAGATGAACGCTCTTGCGTAGATATTTCCGGTACCTGCCCCACCTGCTTTTTGCGAATCGTCGTTGTGCTTCTCGGCAATCATAATCGTGGCGGCGGGCTGGGTAATGCTCGCCAGGGAGCATAGATTGTCATGCACCCAGGTTTCACCGCCTGCGCCGATGACACCCGCCATGGTCCATTCATTGGTCGTGGTTCCGACGACAGGCCTTATGATGCCGTTGCTGGCATAGGAAATTCCATATCCGCGCCACTCTTCTCCGGCTTTCATTTTGTCGGTAGAATCGTTGGGGCAGCGGAATACGGTAAGGCTTTTAATATAAGGCGCAACCGTGAGAGGCCAGCCGTTTGCCCACTCGTCGGGAGCCTGATTGCCAAGTGGATACGTTTCATCGGCATCCTGGACATACTGCAAAATCGCCATGCCAAGCTGTTTCTCATTGCTGGCGCAGCTGCTCTGGCGAGCCTTCTCACGCACCTTGGCAAATACCGGGAACAATATGGCCGCAAGAATCGCTATGATTGCGATGACAACTAGTAACTCTATCAGAGTAAAAGCTTTCTGACTGCTCAGTCCTTTTGAAATACCCTTCATCTGCGTTACTCCTTTTGAGAACGATAATTCCTCAATCTATAAACAGGCGGGACATATCCCGCATCGAGCCGGACAGAAATCTCTACAGTTCGCACACTTATGAAGCAGGTGGCGCTGTCGATTTGCGAACGATGAGCTCGGGCTTGAAAAGCTGTGTCGTGGCAGGGACATCCTTGCCTTCGACGAGTTGAATTAACAGGCGTACAGCAGCCTCCCCCATCTCCGCAAAGGGCGGATGCAGCGTGGTAAGAGGAGGCGACATGTAGGCAGCGAGCGGCCGATCATCCACACCCACGATAGACAACTCATCGGGAATGGATATTCCCATGTCTCGGGCGGCATCCATGGCGCCGAATGCGATCTCATCGTTTCCCGCAAAGATCGCCGTGGGCCGCTCGGGCAGCGAAAGCAAGATACGGGCATTCTCGTATCCGGATTCCGATGAATAGACACCGGACAAAATATATTCAGGACGCATTTCAATGCCTGCTTCCGCCAGGCACTCCAGGTACACCTGCTGGCGCATCCCGGCGCTCACAAGATTCGGATGCCCCGTGAGATGCCCAATGCGCCGATGCCCCAGGTCGGTCAGATGCCGAACGAGTATTCGAGCTCCGTACAGGTCGTCCTGATCGATGGATGGCACACCCTCGCGCTCCGGCGGCCAGGACACGGCGACAAGCGGACGCTTCAAGGAAGCCAGGGCAGGAATGAGATCGGAATCGGTGGGTGGGGCGACAACCAGAATGCCGTCGGTGCTGCGGTCCCGAAACTGCGACAACGAAACATCACGACCGCGCCATGGCGTTGTCAGGTGTGTGATATTGTAGCCGGTGTCGGCAGCCGCAGTCAGCGCTCCCTGCAGAATGGCGGCAGAGTATGCATTGATGACGATCGCCGCCGATTCCACAACGCCGAACATAATCCCAAGATTATAGGTGCGCTGGCTGGCCAGTCCCCTGGCAAGAGCGCTCGGATGATAGTCCAGCTGCCGCATCGTTTCCAGGATTCGCGTACGCGTCTCAGGCCGCACCGGACGCGGTCCATTGTTCAGCACGTTCGAGATCGTAGAGAGCGAAAACCCGGATTCTTTTGCGACGTCGTAGATCGTTGCCATTACAGTAGCGTTATCCTCGATAAAGCGGTTACTATCCGCCAATAGAAGCGCTTCGATTAACTACGATAATACAGGAAAGCGCTTCGATTGTCAATACAATTTTATCAAAGCAAGAGTTGTCATTTACATGTGTATCGGAGGCCTCTTACATCGCTTAGGGTCGACTGAGAATGCCTAATTCTTACCCCCTTGACATACGCCGGTTCATTTGATAAAATGCAACTACAACGTTGTAGTAAGTACCAAGATTAACTATTCGCCAAGTATAAGGAGATATTATATCTACGCCAGCGCCTCATCGGCGTACAAAGCAACATGTTAACAACGCATCGAATATAGGTATCTATCGCATCAATAGCTAATCAGAATGAATTACGACACCAAAGGAGACATCGAAGATGAAGAACACTTATCGCCTAAACGCCAGGATCGCCTGTCAACTTGCGTCAGTCATATCGCTACCATTGCTATTCTGCACAGGGCAAGCGCATGCTTCATCCTGGGGCGCGCCGCAGGTGGTGAATAGCTGGAACATCATCAATGCTCGCTGGTATCCGAACAACGAACTCGAAACCTTCACTCCAAGCTGTGTCTGGTATGAGGGCTCCACCCTCGTTATTAAAACATACCAGTCCGGCGGCGTATATTACTCCGGTCGCGTGGAATCTGCGGCGACTTACGGCTACGGCACCTACAGCTTTACCGCCAATCTCCCAAGTGGTCAGGGACTTCTGCCGGCCGTCTGGGCGGCGACGCTCAATCCATGGCTGCCTGAAATGGATGCCGGCGAGGTTGTCGGGCAGAACCCGGGCACGGTCTACCAGACTTTCCACAACCTTTCAAACGTCCAGACCCAATGGGCTAAATCCGGAAGCTGGTGCAACTCGTGGCACACCTATTCGTTCTCCTGGTTCCCCGACCATATCGACTACTGGCTGGACAACAACTACACCGGCACCGCATGGTACTCCCTTGGTTCCGGCTACAAATTGCACTTTATTGTCGACACAGCTGTCGGAGGAGATTGGCCTGGGAATCCCAACTCCTCAACCTGGGCAACAGCCGATGGCGCGCGATACTTGAAAGTGTCTGCCATCACATATACTCCTTACTATCCTTAGCCCGGACGGCCTCGCCCCGGCGGTTTCGACATCGGAGTTTCCACCGCCGGGGCGAAATCCCCCTACTCTTCCCGCTTCCGGTGGACGCAAAAATTGCGCAACATTTACATTTGCCGAGACCGTTGTTTTTGCTTGACACACGGTGGGTCAAATGCTATATTTGTCCGTTAGCGGCGTCGCCTATTCCAGATAGCGCCGCATTACAATGGCCGAAACCGTCGAAGCAGGAAAAGGGGACTGTATATAACATGTCAGGCAACAGAGGCGTAGCCTATATCAAGCCAGGAGTGGTAGAAGTACAGACGATCGACTATCCGAAACTCGCAATCGGGGACCGGCAGTGCAATCACGGTGTCATCCTGAAGATTGTCGCCACAAATATCTGCGGGAGCGACCAGCACATGGTTCGTGGCCGAACCACTGCTCCGGAAGGGTTGGTATTGGGGCATGAAATCACCGGCGAAGTCATCGAAGCCGGGCGTGACGTCGAATTTATCAAAGTCGGCGACCTTGTGTCCGTTCCGTTTAACATCGCTTGCGGCCGCTGCCGTAATTGTAAGGAAGGCAAGACAGGCATCTGCCTCAATGTAAACCCGGCACGTCCCGGCGCTGCCTACGGATATGTGGATATGGGTGGATGGATCGGCGGCCAGGCCGAGTATGTCATGGTCCCCTATGCCGACTTCAACCTTCTGAAGTTCCCAAACCGGGATCAGGCCATGGCCAAGATCAAGGATCTCACTCTTCTCTCCGATATCTTCCCCACAGGTTTCCACGGCGCTGTCACCGCAGGTGTCGGTCCGGGATCGATCGTCTATGTGGCCGGAGCCGGGCCGGTAGGCCTCGCCTGCGCCGCATCATGCCAGCTTCTTGGAGCGGCATGCGTCATAGTAGGCGATATGATTCCAGAGCGTCTGGCCCAGGCGCGATCGTTCGGATGCGAGACAGTCGACCTGCGGCTGGATGTAAGCCTGGCGGACCAGATCGACGCCATCATCGGATCGCCCGAAGTGGATAGCGCCGTAGACTGCGTCGGCTTTGAGGCGCGCGGCCATGGTTCGGCCTCATCGCATGAGCAGCCGGCCACCGTCCTTAACGCCGTCATGGAAATCACACGCGCCGGCGGCGCAATCGGCATTCCAGGCCTCTATGTAACGGGAGATCCGGGCGGTGTCGATGCCAACGCAAAGATCGGCCAGCTAGGCATTCGCATCGGCCTTGGCTGGGCAAAATCCCACTCCTTCTGTACCGGCCAGTGCCCGGTCATGAAGTACCACCGCCAGCTCATGAACGCGATCCTCTACGACAAAATCCAGATCGCTAAGGCAGTGAATGTCCAGGTTATCACGCTCGATCAAGCGCCGAGCGGATATCACGACTTCGACAAAGGCGCAGCGAAAAAGTTCGTGCTCGATCCGCATAACTTGATCGCGGCGTAAGGTTAGCTCAATCGATCAGGGCAGGGCCGGGATCATTTCTTCCCGGCTCTCCCCTGCTCCCCAAGCGAATAGTGCTCAATCAGCCATGGCATGCTGATCCCCTGCACCACGATCGAGAACGCCACGACGCCGAACGACGCGATGACGATCTGATCGTGATACGGCATGTCCGGTGGAATGCTTAAGGCGAGTGCAAGCCCCATTGCGCCGCGCAAACCGCCCCAGAACAGGACATGCTGAAATGGCAACGACATCCTGTATCGTGAGCGAGAAAAGATTGCGCAAAGTGGATAGACAGATATAGCGCGGCCAGCCAGCGTCAGAACGATGGCAAGAATCAGTGCGGGCATTCCCAGGATCCGGAACGGTATGTCCGCCGTTCGAAGGCCGATGAGCAGGAATATCAACGAATTGGCGATAAAGGCGGCAAAATCCCAGAATGTGTTGACGACATCCCTGCCGCGCTCAGAGAAGTGCCGGACGTAATAGCGCTTTAGGATGCCCTCATTCCCCATCATCAGCCCAGCGGTTACCGTCGCAAGCACTCCTGACAGATGATAATGCTCGGCGAGCAGAAATGATCCGTATGCGACAGCGGTCGTAAGGGCTGTTTCGATCAGGTGATCATCAGCCCGGCCCGCAAGCACAATCGCCAGCCAGCCGCAGAGAAAACCAAGAGCAATGCCTCCAAATACCGTCATCCCAAGCGATAGGATCGTGGATAGAACGCCTGCCCCGCTATGGTTGCTGCCTGTTGCGAACTGCATGGCCAGCACAAACAGAACTGCCGCAACACCATCATTGAACAGGCTTTCGGACTCGACCAGGAAACGAAGGCGTCCTGTCACTCCAATGCTCTTGAATGTTGCGATAACGGAGACGGGATCGGTCGCGGCGATCAAGACGCCAAAAACCAAAGCGGCGCCCCATGGCCAGTGCGCTGCCGCAACCATGCCGGCCGCCACAACCGCAGCCGAGATCACAACGCCCAGTGTGGATAGAACCAGCGACGGCAGCGCATCACGCTTCAGCTCGTCGCGCTCGATATTCAGGGCAGCTTCGAACAATAGAGGAGGCAGAAAAGCCGTAAAGACGAGTTCGCGCGTCAACGCATATCCTGCGCCCACATGCGCCAACGCCAGCACGATGCCGGTAAGCACAAGGCCCACTGTATATGGAAGACGAAGTTTGCGGGCAACGAGCGCTACGATGATCGCAACGATCAGCAAAGATATGGCATTGTGAGGAGTCACAATATCGGTATACCCTATGGCCAAACATTAGAGAACAACAATCTATGCTGACAACCCTCTAGCTCAAACTTATCTCGCGCCTCATAAAGGTATAACATATTCGAAAAGTCTTATATATCACTAAATTCTGATTGCGCCATTCGAAATGGCGATTGGAGTACATTTCGTGGATGAAGTTGAGCCGCCAAAGCTTGCGGACGAAAGCGGCTGGTATGTCGAACACACCGCCCTGCTGTACAGCACTCTGAAGTGGGCCGTGCTTGGAATATGTTCAGGCGTAAGTGTGGGGCTTGGAACCAGAGCCTTCCTGACGGCTCTTAAGTGGGCTACGGCGAGTGTCGGTCACACGTTTGCATTTCCTGCCTACTATCTGCTGCCTCTGGCTATGCCGATTTGCGTTTACTTGATACGCACATTCGCGCCGACAGCAAAAGGCCACGGCACGGAAGCCATCATTGCGGCAGTTCATGAGAATTACGGCAAGGTAGATTGGCGCGTCGCTCCCATTAAGCTTGCCGCCACAGTTCTTACACTTGCTTTCGGAGCTTCCGTCGGCAAGGAAGGGCCATGCGCGCAGATTGGAGCTGCTATCAGCAGCCTCTTTGCCGACATCATGAAGCTGAGCAATGAAGATCGACGCCGGCTTGTGATTTGCGGCATTTCCGGCGGCTTCGCTGCTGTGTTCGGCACTCCCGTTTCAGGGGCGCTTTTCGGCATTGAGGTCCTCTATCTCGGCCGTATTGAGTATCAGGTCCTCTTCCCGTGCCTGATCTCCGGCATCGCGGCCCACCTCGTATGCGGAAACGTAGCGCCTGCGCCGTTCATCAACGAACCGATCGGCCATCTCGGTCAAACGGCAATTGCCCTTCTGGCGATTGCCCTCGGCGCATGCTGCGGCATTCTTGCGCTCAGTTTCATTGAGATGATGAGGACGTTTGAACGCTATCTCAAACGATTTGCCAAGCACCCATATGCCGTTGCCGCATGCGGCGGCGCAGCGCTTGCGGCAATCTACAAGTTGACCGGCACATCAGCAGCTGGTCTGGGGTTACCCACAATCGATGCCGCTTTGCACGGCGCCATCCCGGCCCTGGCCCTGGCATTTGCCCTGAAGATGCTTACAACCACAATTTCTCTTGAGACGGGCGGCAGCGGAGGTATCATCACACCTCTCTTCTATATCGGAGCGACTTTCGGCGCCATCTTCGCACATATTTTCCATCTCCCTGTGGGTGTGTTTGCGGCATTCGGCTTCATTGCCGTGCCCGCGGCTGCTGCGAATACGCCGATTGCATTCAGCGTGATGGCAATGGCCATCCTACCACCGGGCATAGGCGTTTATGCCGCCCTGTGCGCCTGCACAGCTTATCTGCTGGTTGGACATCGAAGCGTATATGCAAGTCAGAAACTGGGCTTTGTAAAATCGGCCGGTCTTGCGATCGACCTGGGGGGATCGGTAGGTGAGCTATCGCGGAGGCATGTACGGGTACAAAAAGGCTCCACAACACACCGGATTTTGAACTTAAGCAAACGCCGCCGCTCACTTACAAGCAATCGGCGAGGATAACAAATCAAAGATAGACGGCGATTTGAAAATGATCTTTCATGCGCAATCGCTAAATCTCCGAGCTTCTGACTACTCGGCCCCGGCGGTCTTCAGCAGCGCCGCCACTTCGGTCCGTCTCTGCTTCACGGCCCAGATCAGCGCATCATGGCCGGCATTGTCTTCGGCCAGAATATCTGCGCCACGTTCGAGAAGGGTCTTAACGGTCGCCATATCTCCCGTCGAAACCGCCTGCATCAGGGGAGTGTATCCTTCCGTCGTCTGCGTGTTAACGACCGCGCCGGCATCTATTAGAGCCGTCGTGATTTCGGCGGAACCGGCAAACGCAGCCTGCATCAGCGGAGTAAAGCCTTTCTTGGTCGCGGCATTCGGATCCGCCCCTTTTTGAAGAAGGTATTTGACCAGCGGCAGGTCCTTCGCGAAAGCAGCGCCGGTCAGCGGCGTGTGCCCTTCCGTATCGCGCGAGTCGACATTGCAGCCCTTGCTTAACAGAAAACGTACGGCGTTGTCGCGTCCACTATAAGCGGCCACGATTGTGGCATCCGCGCCGCCTTCGGTCTTGATCGCGAGATTTGCGCCGCTGGCGAGAAGCGTCTTCATGGCGGCGACATTATTCGCGCCGGCCGCCTGCATCAACGGCGTAAACCCCTTCGTGGCCCGCGCATTCACATCGGATCCCTTCGCGATCAGCGCGTTGACACTCTCCACATTCCCCACCCCGGCGGCGACCATCAGTGCCGTAAAGCCGTCATGGTCACGGATTCCGCCGTCGGCTCCATGGTCCAGCAGCAGCTTGACATTGGCCGGCCTGTTGCCGTAAGCCGCTTCCATAAGCGGAGTATGTCCCTTGAGATCCTGAGCGTTGATATTTGCGCCCTTATCGATCAAGAACTGGAGAACCTGAGGATTGGCAGAGGCGAATGCGCCGATCATTAATGCGGAAAATCCCGATTTGTCGACGGCCGCAAGATCTGCGCCTTTGCCGGCAAGATACACGACGGCATCGGCATTGCCGGAGTGAGCCGCTTCCATAACGGGCGTGACGCCAGCCTTGTCATGGACATTGATATCCGCGCCCTTTTCCGCAATCAGCCGGATAATGCCGAGTTTGCCGGCATGCGCGGCCTCCAGGAGAGGAGTATCGTTGTCCGCCGCGACCGCCTTTGCATCAGCGCCTTTGTCGAGTAGCAGCCGGACGATAGCCTCGTGTCCGGAACCGGCGGCGACCATCAGCGCCGTGGTGCCGTCGCCGGATTTGATATTGGGGCCGCCTTTTGCCACAAGTTCGCCGACTTTGGCAACATCGTCAGTCTTGATTGCGGCGCTTATGGCTGCATAGAGAGGATCGTCAGGAAGCGCAGCCGTAACGGGCGCAGCCGGAGCCGCAGGCGCGGCCAACGCGGCCGCCATGGTATTGAACGCAAGACTGAAGTATAACGCAGCGCAAAGTAAGCCCCCCATCCCCCAGACCCGCAAGCGGGCGCCCCAGGGCGTCGGATTTATAAAACGGCTACGGAATAGAAAGCGTCGGCTCCCCTCCCCAGCCCTCCCCGAAGGAGAGGGAGTAAGAATGAAGAGTCGCTTGCGACGACTTCTCCTAAATCTGAGCCCCTCTCCTTCGGGGAGGGGTTGGGGAGGGGAGCCGACGTCAATCATATCGTCTGCGTTACCCAACTCTGGCGCCCCTGGATGCCTGCTTGCAGGTCTGGGGGTTAGGGGGTCTCTGGGGTGAAGGAAATATAGCCTGATTTGATCGGCGGTGCGCTTGAAGGTCATTTCGCATTCGACTTTCCGACCACGATGAATGTCACGCCATGCGCAGGCACATTGGATTCGAAGCCCATCGCTTGCGGCGTCAGATCCTTATGATTCCAGAGGTCGCGGACCGGCTGTGTTCCAGCCAAGCCCAGGTCCGTCCAGGCCACATTCAGCGACATCGGCGACTTGCTCAGGTTGAACAAGGCTACGGCCACTCGTCCGTCGGAAAGCGGCTTTGTCCAGGTCATCGCGTTCATACTGGTGAATAGCAGAGTAGGCGGCTTGCCAAGCGCGTCCTGGTCGATATCGAGCACTTCATCGTTCGTCAGCAACGCCGTGGTATCGTGGTTCAGAGCATTTGGGTTTAGGTGTTCAAGGTCGCTGCTGAAGAACAAGGGAGCTTCAAGCATGCTCCACATCGTCATCTGGGCCATCTGTTCCGCGGGAGTAAGCGCCGTGTACTTGATCTTGGGATAGCCGGTGCGCCCCGCGAACAACAGGCCTGGAAAACTCCAGTGTCCCGGGCCGGAAGTAGGAGCCGATTTTAATCGATCAATCGCATACTTGGCGATCACCGCGCTGCTGTCATAGAGACCGCCGGCAGACTCAAAGCTGTTTGGCCGGGTCGACGCTGCGGCGTCCATTGCGCGGGCGACATCATCACCGCCCATTTTATCGGAAATAGTCACCGCATAAAATATATCACGGTCCGTTTTCGCAAGGGCTGTTCCTAATGCAGTGAACTGCGCGGCGATCTCGGATGTCGTTGCCGTCTTAGTCCCGCCGTCTGTCTTTTTTGCCGCGTCCGGACACCAGTCCGCAGTCACGTAATCCACTCCCCAATCGGCGTATGAACGGGCATCCTGCTCCTCATGTCCCCCGCTTCCGGCGAAGCCGGAACATGTCGATGGGGTTGCCGCCGTATAGAGGCCGAACTTCAGTCCTTTGCCGTGCACATAAGCGGCCAGCGCCTTCATATCCGGAAAGCGGGCATTCGGATGGATATTGCCATCGGTATCGCGCCCGCCCTGCCACGAATCGCCAATGACGACATATTGGTATCCATGCGCGGCCAGACCGGTCTCCACGAGCGCATCGGCGGCATCACGCACTTTGGCATCGGTGAGCGAATCGCCGTAGACGCCATAGGAATACCAGCCCATCGGCGGCGTCTGCCCCAGCTTCCGTTCACCGCAGATCAGCGAAAGTGAGCGCGTCGCTTTGCCCCTGGAGTTTGAGACGGAGATCGTAACCGCCGCCGTGCCGGCAGCCGCCTTGCCGGTGATCGCACCTGTTGCGGCGTCGATCGTCAATCCTGTCGGCAAACCGGATGCGGCAAACTTGAGCGGAGCCTGCCCGGTCGCCGGGACATGATAGACAAATGGCCGGCCGGATGAAAAGCCTACATTGCGCGGCCCATGGATCACAGGTTCGGCGGCGACGGCAACGTAAATGGGGGCCTGAGATACAGGTGGCGCAACAAAAGTCTCAGGCATCTCGGTCGCGCCCGGCGCGAAACGGATCATCGCGCCGGCAAAATCTCCATGGTCGCCAAAGTGGGAGGCTTCTGTGGATGTCACCCGAAGTGTCAACTTCTTTGCGTTCGTAAGATCCACCGACACCGGCTTGGGATCATCGCCACCATGCATGACTTCGCTGTCAAAAGCCGTTTTGCCGTCGACGACTACGGTGATAATGATTGCCCCGCGATCGACGGCCTCATCGTCCACACCCACCATGGCATCGAATCGTGTGGCGCTGCCATGAAGGTCGATCGTCATTTCGCTCGTGCCTGCGAAGCTCAGTCCATGGGGGTATTCAACATCGGCAAGTGTGATGGGACGCCCCCAGGTTGTAACCGACGCCTTGAGCTTTCCCTCCGTTGAGACCGGAGTAAGGTTGAGGCTGTCGAGCCAGATAGCGTCTGCAGGCGGGGTCTGCGCCTGTAGTTCAACCGGGAGCGCATCGCCGAATGCGGGAGAGACGATCGACGTAAAAATGGCCATCAGCGCCATTCGGCGTCTTACTCGAGCAGACTGATTTCGCATATGATTTAAAGAGGCGCTTTATCCTGCTTGAGTTCTTCTTCGTCGGTGGGCAGCGGATAGAAGAAGGCATCCTCGGGGACGAACTGTTTGGGAACGCCTGGTCCCTCCCAGTAGAGATAAACCAGTGCGCCGCCGGCATCGACTTCCATGTATTCGCATTTGAACAGGTATTGCACGCCTTTTTTGAACGTGAAGGTATGCGAGAACTGCTGTAAGCTGTGAGCGGTCCAGGCGTCGATAATCAATTTGTGGTCGATCCACACCCGAACGCCGTCGTCAGCGGCGGCATAGAAGGTGTATGTTCCCGACGACTGCGCCGCGATACGCCCCGTCCAGCGAACAGAATAATCGCTGAACGCCGGGATTTTCGGCCCTGGGGATTGGCTTGGGAAGGATACCCAGTTATCGTTGATGTTCGGATCGGGGCGCTGGAATACAGGAGTATTGAATTTCGGTCCCTGGAAGTATTCGCCCTTGAGACCTGAGCCGTCGCCGACCATCGTATCGTTTTCAGGCATCGGCGTTGCCGGCAGCGGCTGCTCCGTTCCCTCTTTGATTCCCTCGCTATTGCGAACGAGACGAACGATCGCCCGCTTTGGCTTCTTAGGTTTGTTCGCGGACATCGCGTTTTGAGTGAGGTGATCGACAGTCGGCGAAACTTCCTCGCTGTGCGATGACGCTATTCGCTTGGGAGCGGTCGTGAGCGATTTCGCGGCTCCATTCGCGGGAGGCAGAGGTGGATCGACCGTTCCCGACGGCGTACCCAGCGCAAGATGCGGCCTGTCGATAACCATTATAGGAACGGCGCCGCGCTTGCTTGTGGACCCGACAGTCAATGCAATGGGCACTGGTTTACGAATCGGTTTCTTGGGATCGCCGACGGGCGTTTTTGTCGCAGTTTTCGGCTTGACGGCCGGGTTCGGCTGCCGCAGCCTATCGGTGGGCTTACTCGCCTGTTGCGGCGGCGATGCGAGAACTTTGCGGGCAGGCAGGCTGACCACGAGAGTTTTCACCTTGTGCGGCGTAATGTCGCGGCCTTTTTCCGTGCCGACGGGAGGAGCGGGCGGGAGAACGAGCGCGCCGGGCACGGTGTGGCCTTTTCCAGGCGGGTCCGGCGGGAGGTCGGCGGCCTCGGCCTCATGGGCGGTCGTGGCATTGTCGTATTCACTGGTGCCACCAGGAGTATCCTGACTGCCGATTCCGTCCGTGCCTTCGTCTGCAAGCGCAGCGAAGCCGCCGCCCACTCCACCGCCGCTTCCCGCGCCGCCTTCGGCGTTCTGGCCGCCTTCGTTTGTCTGCTGACCGGCAGCTTCCCGCTGGCCTCCGCCCTGTCCGCCGGCGGCAACCTGGCCGGTACCGCCTCCCTGGCCCCCTCCGGCGACCTGTCCGGCAGTCCCTGCCTGACCCTGTCCTTGCTCCCCATTAGTGGTTATTTGACCAGCGCCACCGCCACCAGCCATTTGACCAGCGCCACCGCCACCAGCCATTTGACCAGCGCCACCGCCACCAGCCA